>ENA-ORSX01000127-ORSX01000127.1-human-gut-metagenome-genome-assembly--contig:-NODE-127-length-93805-cov-25.637653_pt1 | contig 93805 bp, 78 predicted proteins | sample MGYA00241904_ERZ509172 | MGnify/ENA primary metagenome ERZ509172 (study PRJEB26280, sample SAMEA2338795) | human gut metagenome | biome: human gut; feature: human-associated habitat; material: faeces... | reverse complement strand
GTATTTGCAAATGATTTGATGAAGAGACCTTCCAGAAATGGGAGGTTTCTTTTTTTGTGCTATGACTTTTTTTGTATTTACCAAAAAACTGAAAATCAAACGCATAATTACATTGCAACAAAAAAAGGAGGAAGTGGGAAAGAATCCTGCAAAGTCTTATCATGAAAAAACTCATTCATTTCTTTAATGTCACAATAACAACAATCACCGTCGTAGCTTTTTTTGTGGTGGGAGCGCTTTTAATCCCACGTATGTTCGGCATTCAACCCTATGTTGTTTTGTCTGGTTCTATGGAACCTAAGATTCACACAGGAGCGGTAGCATTTGTAAACACCAAGGATATCGAAGTATCACAAGGTGAGATTATTACATATTGCTTATCCAAGGCAGATGGTTCAGAAGCCATTGTTACGCATCGGGTAATCGGGGAAGATGAAGATGGGTTCATTACCAAAGGCGATGCCAATGACTCAGAAGATATGACTCGCATCACACAAACACAAATTGTCGGAACTTATATATTTTCAATCCCCATGCTTGGATATTTACTTGCAGACCGAAGCTTACTCGTAATAACAGCGGGATGGTTGTTATTTTTTAATCTTGTTTCATTTATTCTTTCCGGGTTTTTAGAAAAAAAGAACCAGGATTAAGGCAGCAAGCTGCAAAAGCAGTTTCAACATAAAAATAAAAATGAAAGGTAAGTCCGGTAGGACGCTGCAAAATACCGGATAAGGGAAAAATAATGAAGAAAAAACAGTTAGCAATGGGAATGGCAGCCTGCACCTTAATAGGTGCCATGACAATTGGCGGTACTATGGCCTATTTAACCGACCATGAAGAAACAGAAAATGTATTTACCATTGGAAAAGTCCAGGTGGATCTGACGGAACCAGATTGGCCTGGGAATGAAAGCGATGAAGTCCCTTCTTTAATTCCCAATCAGGAAATACCAAAAAATCCACAGATCACCAATACCGGAGATACGGATGCAATCGTATTCATGATAATGGAAACGCCTGTGATACCAAAGAATCGTATCGTTTCTTATGACGGAACACCACTTGATCTCCCTTCAGAAGTTAATGCAGCCTCCACAGTAGTATCAGTAGAGGGGACTTCCCTTTTCTGGTTTAAAGACGAGAATGACCCCGAAACACCGCCGGACTTAGGAGCTGAAAGGGAAGATATTACAGATGGAATAGATGAAAGTGATCAGTATCAGCATTTCTCCGATCAGTGGGTTGATTTGACAAAAAAACTAATAGAGAGCCTTCCTGATTCAGAGATATCTTTAATGGGGGTTGTTGATCCAACAATTGATTTAGATACCACTTTCCCTCGCATCTTCGCATACAAAACTTCCTTAAAGCCGGGAGAAACAACGGATGCACTGTTTGATAAGATCCAGTTAAAAAATGTTGTTGAATTTACAGAACGGGATAGAAAAAGAGCGGCATTGGCAGGAGCTAACAATATTAACGCCGAAGGATCAATTGGAATCACAGCTTGTGCTATCCAGGCAGATAAAGTTTACGGTGATACGGCAGATTTAACTACAGATTTAACGGATGAAAACCTGATAGAGATCTTTAAAACCTTTATGATACAGCGCGAATACAGCGGCGTGGAAGGTAGAAAGAATGCAAATAATTTCAACGCTTTAGATCTGCAGGGTAAGCCCCTAAACTAAACCACATACACATGGGATGATCCTTAAATCGTCACAACAATCATTCAATACAGCGGCGAATTGATAATCGCCGGGAAAGGAGAGCAGGAGAAACAATCAAAGCGCAGCTGATGCTGCACTCCTCTCTGTAGTTAAAATCACAGATTTCCTGCAAAATTATTATGAGAAGAAACAAAAAGTGGAGATGGATGGCTGGAACTACAGCTGCATGTGTTCTGGTTGGAGCATTGGGGATTGGCGGAACCATTGCCTATATGACCGACAATGAGAGCACAACCAACACCTTTACGGTGGGAAAAATCGATGTGGATCTGACCGAACCCAGCTATCTGGGCAACGACAGTCCGGATGTAAAGGATCTGGTTCCCAATCAGGAAGTCCAGAAAGATCCGAAGGTAACGAATGTCGGGGTAAATGACGCAATCGTGTTTATGAGTGTGGAGGTACCAGTAAAGGATGTGACTGTTGTTGGAGCCGATGGAACCAAGGGAGCCAAGGAAAAGACCGAACTGTTCTGGTTTAAGGACACCGCAGACACCCAGGGAACCTATGCCAACCATTTTTCCGACAAATGGATGGAGCTGACCTCCAAGGGCGAGAAGGATGCAGCAACCGGAGATACCAACAAGTATGTCTTTGCCTACAAGACAGCAGTAGCCAAGGATACGGAAACGGACAGCCTGTTTGACAAAGTGCAGCTTAAAAATGTAATTGAGAATGAGGTAACTGCAGGCGAGGCACAGAACATCAAGGTAACCACTTACGCAATCCAAGCTTCCGAGGTTCTGGAAGACGATACGGATCTGACGGCCGACTTAACGGAGGAGACCTTAGGAAAGATTTACGACATCTACCTGAAGCAGAACGACGGCGGAAATACCAAGGATGCAGCGACCAGCAACAAGCTGGACCTGACCGGTGGCAACCGCGGCTAAACAGTGGTGATCAGACGGGAGGGAGAAAAGGCCTCCTTCCCATTTTTCATAGGAGGAAAATCGCATGACGAAGAAAGTAGTTATGATTCTGGCGGCAGGTTTTATTACTGCCATGGCAGGCAGTTCCGTTCCTTCCTATGCAGCCATAAGGACTTATGAGACGGATGTGACCAATCATGTGAGCATCGGGGACGTGAATGTGTCTCTGGACGAATATGGTCTGGATGCTGACGGAAATGAGATCCCTTATCGGAATAACCGCATGGTCCTTCCGGGCGAACGGGTGGACAAGATCGTCCGGGCCACCAATCGGGCCAACCCGGCTTGGATCCGCATGAGGCTGGAATACACTTCCGATGACGGTATCCGGGATCTGTCCGATGACATGGTTGTGTTGGCATCGGATGAGTGGCTCCGTGCCGGAGACTGTTGGTACTGGCCGGAGCCTTTGGATACGGATGAAAGCGTGGATTTTATCCGGCAGGTCATGATTCCGCCGGAGTGGAATGAGACCTATTCCGAAAAGCAGTTTTCCATTGTGGTTTCCGTGGAGGCAGTACAGGAAGCCAATTTCACGCCGGATTTTGAAGCATTGGATCCCTGGTTCGGGACGGTCATTGAAACCTGTACCCATTCCGTGTACAAAAAGCCGGAAGCGGAGTCCGAGAAGGCGTTTTCCGTCGTATTTGAGAACGGGGCCGAGGGACTGGTCCGTACAGGAAATGACTTCTTCTCCAACTGGAGCGAACTGATGCCTGGAGATGTGGTATCCGACACCGTACAGTTAAAAAACAGCTACCACAGGCCGGTAACCCTGCATTTCCGTTCGGAAACCTTGTCGGACAATGCGCTGGCAAAGGCGCTACGGCTGAAAATTATGGCCGGTGACAAGACCATTTACGATGGCACTTTAAATGGTGCAGTATCGGAAAAGGTGGAACTGGCCAGGCTGCAGTCCGGACAGGCAACAACGCTTACCTATACGCTGACGGTCCCTGCAGAACTCAATAACGCCTATGCCCTGGCTGATACACAGACCAAGTGGATTTTCTCTGCGGAGCTTCGCACCAGCAGCGGCGGCGGTGGAGGAGGAAGTTCGAGCGGCGGACATAGCGGTTCTGACAACAGCCATGGTCCGGGAACCCAACAGGAAACCAAACCAGGCAGTACAGGTAATCCCATTCAGGATGCGGTAGAGGAAGTCATTGATAAGACTGCAGACTGGATCTGGGGCCATATTCCGAAGATGGGGGATGCTGGTGCAGAATATGTTCTGGCAGCAGTCTCGGCAGCGGCTTTTGCAGGTGTAGTACTTCTGTCTATGGGAAGAAAGAGGAAAAAGAAGGGGGAAGACAGTGATGAAGAGTAAAAAGTCAATGCTGATCGGATGCCTTTGTGCCCTTTTTCTGAGTGTAGGGACTACAGCAGCTTATCTTACCTACTGGCAGAGGGTAAACAATCGGATAACGATAGGAGACAGTATGATAGAAATCGAGGAAGATTACAAGCCTCCCAAGGAACTTATAATCGGAGAAAATGTATTCAAAAAACGGGTGCAGATTGAGAATACAGGAAGTATTTCTTGTTTTGTCCGAATATCTGCAGAATTTTCCAATTCAGCCATAAAAAATCTGGCATCTTTGTCAGCAGAAGGAACGGAATGGTTGTCGTACTCGGACTATGTCAGCCACCTTCCGGATGGCTGGGAGTATATTGACGAAACCGACGATCCACTTCTCGGAGGATATTTCTACTGGACGGACAGCCTTGAAAAGGATGAAAAGACAATCCCTTTGTTTGACAAAGTGAAGGTTGTCTTTGAAAACCAGGATCAGATCCAGGATTTTGACCTGCTGGTACAGGGAGAATGTATACAAGTTGCAGATACTGACGGAACGGATTTTTCCGGCGTGGATGCTTGGAAACAGGCATGGAATGAGTTTTTGGAAAGGAGATAAGCAATGTTTGAACAATGGTTATGCAAATATCGGCGTGTCCTGGCTGGTCTGCTTGCTGCAGCGCTTACTCTGACCGGTATCCGTATCCCTGCATTTGCGGATTCGGAATACTCAGATTACCTGGACGGATGGAAGGTGGAGGCAGCCTGGAGCACGCTTTCAACGGATTATGTGTGGAATGCGGATCACGATGAAACCAGGCAGCCAAAGATTGTGGTAACTTACCGGATGGAACAAGCCAAGCGGGATTATCCGGCAGGAAGCCTGACCTTTGCGATCCCCGGAATCGGCGGGGCAAACCGCGGTTCCGTGATCAAAGCGGACAAACTGGCAGCTGACAAGGAAGATTCCGAGTGGAAGTATGACTGGGATCAGGAAAACGACATTTACACATTTACCAACAAGTTTGAGGTTAAGGAAGGGCAGTCTGTGTCCGGTGGGTTTGAACTTTTATGGACGCTGGATGCCAGAAGCTGTGAGGACGGTTATTTCCAGGAAAAAAATCCCCGTTTTTCCGTCAGTGATGCGGGAAGTATCAACCTGGAGCCGCTGTCTTATTCCTTTACATCCGAACGGGACCGCTACCGGATCTATCTGTCCAAAAGCAAGCTGTCCGTAACGGATTATGAGGAAGCGGATAAAAACTATGTCTGGTACGATTTTACCACCCGATTCGACGATGACCGTCTGGCCAGAGGCCTTTACCGTTCTTCCTACTTTGTAAGTGTGGAACTGCCGGAGGGCGTGGATCCTGCGGATGTAAAAGCGGAGTGTAATGGAAAGACCGTTGCGCTTACCGAAAACGAGAACGGGGAGCTTGGCTTTTATCCGTTTAAGGATCAGATGGGGGATTTAAGTTATTCAAAGGACTTCCGGCTTGGGTTCAAGGCGGAAACACTGGAGGGGAAGGAAGTGACCGTATACGGCCATCTGGACCGCCTCTATAACGACGAATCCGAATGGGTGACCGTGGCAGGAGAAAACGAGATCGTGGATGTGGAAACCACCTTTACGGTGGAAAGCTACCGGTTTGTCCATAACGGTTACATATATAGCCATACAAAGAAGAACTATTCTTACGAATCTTCCAGTGGTAATGCCCCCAGTAATTATTCCGACCGGCTCAATGCCGTGAACCTTTACAACGGGAAAATCGTACCGTTTACCCTGTACGGTTCTGTCAGACGGCAGTACGCCCAGGGCCGGATGTCCGCAAAGGCATCGGCGAGAGCAACGACACCGTCCGAGGCGGAGAGGGAAACAATGAACCTTGAAATCCCGGAAGGAATTGAGGATTGGAATGACATTCACTGGAACGAAAATGGCCTGGTGGAGGAAGCGGACGAAAGCGTATTTGACGGCCCGACTTACGGGGAAATTAATACGGAACGGACCGCATCCCCTTCCGAGGCGGTTATGGACGAAGACGGAGGATTCTATGTGCCGGACATCGACATTTTTGGAGATCTGTCCTCTCTGTTTGGAAAAGCTGCGTCTGCATTTGCTTTAACCAGTTATGCGGCTGAGTCAGATGGAAAAGCGACTGTGTCCGAGCCGGAGAAATCGGATGAGGCAGGGGTGCTTTCCGACAAAACCCCGACCCAACCGGGAAGAAATACAAGCGGCACAAGCCAGATCGGGGAAGATGAGGAATATTCCCTGGTCCTGGGTGATGACAAACTGGCAATTTTCCTAAACGACGGTTCCATCCGAAATCTGGAAGACGAAGAGTATGACATTGCTTATGTGACCGTACCTTCTTCCTCCAAAAACTACGAGTGGGAGCTGTATGGAGCGCAGACGCAGGACACACATTTTGACGACTATGTGCTTCTGGGAACAGGAACTGCCGGCAAGACAGTTCAGCTTCCAGCCGGCGTGAAAGCGGTGTTTGTGCGGGTAAACGGAATCGTGGGAAGCTACTCTTATAATGTAAATGTTGGTGTGCGTCTGCATCTGGACTGGAATGCGGAGCAGGAGAAGGAAGAGGCGTTACGGCCTTCTCATGAAAACCGGTTGGTGAACTTTTCTTATCTGCGCTCCCTGTATCTTGACGAAGACGGAATGGAAGTCAACGATTGCGCAACTGATGTGGAGAGTTATGTCGGTACCTACGGAGAGGAACTGGCAGAGCGGGATGAAAGTGTTTATGCGGAGCAGCTGCTGCGGGAATACTCCAATGTCTGGCTGAGAAGCCCGGTAACCGAACTGAAAGCGTCAACTTCCCTTGCTTCTTTTGACGGAGATGCAAAATCCGGATTTTCCGCAGAGATTTCCTCCAGTGGAACCATCAAGGCGGACGAAGAAGGTCCTCTTGAGAAATTCTCCCTCTATACTGTAGTTCCGGAAGGAATGCAGGTGGATTTTGATAATACGGATATCCTCATAAACGGAAGTGGAATCACACTAAGCGGTGAAGCAGTCGGAAATTTTGCCGATTATGCAGTGATTGAAACCGGAGAATACAATGGAAGGGCCATGGTTGTGGCTGACTTTGATTTTTCGGACAACCCGCTGCAGGCAAGAAGCGCAACACAGGTGAGTATATCCTTTGGGGCTACTCTTAACTATGCGGACTTTCTGGAGATCGGAAACCGGTATACGGCAGAGACCTTCCTGATGGCCCATGACGACGGCCTGGACAAGATCAGCGGTTCTTCCGTTCGTACGGATGCATACGACCTGGATGAGGACGGGAATACCGAGGAGAAGATGGCATACTCAAGCAGCAGCCGTACCGTGATGGACGGTGCCACCGAATGGCGGGAGTATGCTTCCAAGTATGTGAAGAGCTTCTATTCCGGAGGATATGTGGACGATACGGTAACCAGACTTTACAGTGCGGCGGAGAACGCAGAGGAACAGGAGAAATCCCACTACAGCTACCGTCTGGACTTTGGACTTGGATCCAGCAATGCAAGAAATATCGTCTTTTACGACCGAATCGAGCAGGGCGCTGAGATTTCCGTAACCGGAGAAGACGGCGACACCACAAAAAAGATTCCAAGCGACTGGCAGGGTAAATTCCTGTCCGTGGACACTTCCAAAGCGGAAAGACAGGGGCTGATTCCTACGGTTTACTATTCCACAAACCCGGATCAGGAGCTGAATCTGGATGCCGCCGGCTGGAGTACGGACCTTCCGGCAGACACGGGATCCGTGAAAGCGATCGCTGTGGCTCTGGATACCTCCAGTCTTCCGGACGGCGTGATGAAGACAAAGCAGATGACTTATGTCATGGTCAACATGCAGGCGCCGGCAGATAAAAACCTGATCGAGAAAGCAGCCGTGAACCAGTATTCGGTTCAATATGACGCATACGGTCTTACGGATCATTTCGAGGCAACCTACACGCTTCCTTCCGCAGAAACCCGTGTAAAACTTCTGGACAATGTCGGAAAGATCGTACTCCAGAAGGTAGATGCAGATAATCCGGTGAAAACGGAAGAGGACGGAACGGTCCGGTATGCTTCTTTGACAGGAGCGAAATTCCAGATTTATGATCCGGACGGCAAGGCGCTCTTTGAGGAAGGTGGCAAGGAACTCAATTCCCTTGGACGGATTGTAGTAAACAACATCCGGCAGGGAACCTATTCCTGGGAAGAGGTGGAAGCACCTCTTGGATATGAAAAAACGGAAGGCAGGCATCCCTTTGAGGTGGACGGTGTCTACGGGACCATTGAGGTGGAAAACCACCGGATTCCAGGGCAGGTGACGCTTACAAAGCAGGATCGGGATGAGCCTTCTTACGGACCCCTTGCGGGAGCAGAGTTTGCACTTTATAAATCTGATGACTCCCAGGTATTTACGGACGGGAATTATGCTTTTTCAGAAACTGGAAGCAATGCAACATTTGTAACGGGACAGGACGGAACCTTAACGGTAACCGGACTGCCATGGGGAAGTTACTATTTTGTGGAAACCAAGGCGCCGGAAGGGTACGAGATTTCCACAACAAAAGTCAGTTTTTCCGTTGGGAAAGAGCAGTACAATGCAGAAACCGATACCATCGCCGTGGAAGCGGAAACCTCCAACCGTGAGAAAACGGCAAGCATTCTGCTTAAGAAACGGGACTCCGAAGACGGAAGACCGGTCCGGAATGCGATCTTTTCCCTTTATCGTGAGAAAGAGGGTGGAGACCAGTTGATAACCAAGGGGCTGAAGACCAACGCCATGGGAGAAATCCTGGCAGAAGGCCTGCGGTTCGGGACCTACTACTTTGTGGAAACCATGAATGGCGGCGGATACTTAATGCCGGACGAGGTTCATGCGAGAACCGAATCCGTGACACTGGATGCCGCAACCGTAGAGCAGACACTGGAAGTTTCCATGATCAACGACCGGATGGAAGGTAGTGTGGTCCTGACGAAAAAGGATGATGTCGGACAGCTGGTGGGTGGAGCAGCTTATGGCCTGTACCATAAGGCAACCGGAGCGGATGATTTTGTGAAGATTGGAAGCTACACCACCGATGACAACCGGCAGTCTGAAACCTACGGCGAGCTGAAGGTGGAACACCTCAAGTGGGGCGATTACTACTTCGTGGAAGAAAAGGCTCCGACCGGATATGAATTAAGCAGCGAGCATGTGGAATTTACCATTGATAAAGACAGCGTCCAGAACACGGTTTATCTGGAAACCGTGGATAACCGCATGACCGGATCCGTAAAGCTGGTAAAGGTGGACAAGGTTGGCCATGAAAAGAAGCTGGCAGGAGCCGTATACGAACTTTACCGTACAGACGGGACCAGGTGCATGGCGGGAGTGGATTATAAACTTCCGGCAGGCATGACGGAGATCAAAACCCGAGCTGATGGCAGCATTACACTGACGGGAATCAAACAGGGCGGTTACTATCTGAAGGAATCCGTAGCTCCGGCATCCTATACATTAAGTGATGAAATGCTCCGTTTTTCTGTTACTAAGGAAAATGCGGCGATAACCCAGGAGATCCTGGCGGAGGACGAAGCGGGAAAGGCAGTTATTACCGTTCATAAACAGGTAAATGACGTGTATGCGCCCTTTGGAAACCCGACATTCGTGTTTACGGTTACCAGGGATGATGGGGAGTATTATAAAAAAGGAGTGACGCTTTCCGAAAACAACCTGTCCGGAACCGTAACTTTTACCGTGGATCAGGGACATACCTATACGATAACCGAGAAAAGTGTATCCCGTTACCTTTTGGACTCCATTGAGGCGGGAGCCAATGTAACCATAAACGATAACGCAGCGGTTGCTGACTTAACTACTGCAGCCAATGCGGAAGTGACATTTAAAAATGTCATCAGGCAGTATGAGAAGTTCAGTCATGTCACCAATGCGACCAACATCATAAAGGCTTCCACAAAACTGACCGGAATTTCCGTAGAATACACAGGGCCAAATCCGGTTACCCAGGATTTACCGGGATACGACAGTGAGGAGGAAATCTACAGGATTCCGAAGTCGGATCTGGAAGTAACGGCGTTTTATGACGATGGAACATCCAAAACACTTTCCGGAAGGGATTATTCTCTTGAACCGGAATATGCGGACGGAAGTTCCGACAGCTATACCGGCACTGTGGTATATGAGGAAAACGGCACAGAACGGACGGATTCTTTCCAGCTTGATGTGCAGCTGCCGATGCCGACACCGAAACATACCGTTACCTTTGAGCTTGACGGTGGAACCATCGTTCCGGACGGAGGGACAAGCGCTCAGACAAGCCTGGCTCTGCAGGTTAAAGAAGGTCGGTCCATTGAAAAACCGCAGAATGATCCGGTCAAAGAAGGATTTATTTTCAAAGGCTGGTTTACCGACAAGGGCTGCATAGTGGAAGCAAATTTCCCGCTTACCATGGGAAAAACCGACAAAACTATCTATGCGAAATGGGAGCAGGATGCCGTGAAGGTTAAATATGCAGTATCCATCTATGGCATCATGCAGGATGTTGACGACAAGGGGCAGACAGTTGGTCTTACCTTTGGTCCGGCTACCGGAGCATCCTATGTCAATACCTACAAAGATCATGCACCTTCCGCAGGACAGATGTGTATGCACCATATGAGCTGGGAAGAGATCATCGCCCAGTCCCAGAAAGATCCGAATGTATTCCGGGAATGTCTGGAAAACGGATGTACCCATTCCGTGGAGCTGACGATTACAGGGAAACTTGCAGAAGGCGCTACCAGTTATCCTAATATGACTGGTGATGGAGCTGGGGTGTTGTATAAGTCCATTGCTATGGATTACCGTATGTGGAACGCATATAAAGATGGAAATTATACCAATGAAGGAGGCTGGCCTGCATCCCGGATCCGCTCCACATTGAATGGACGACAGCCGGAAACAACCGAGGTTGCATGGGAAGACACGGCAAGCGGTTCTTATCAGGTAACGGAAGATAAGCTGTGTATGGAGGCGGATTCCTTGTTCTCCGGCTTCCCTGCAGCATTAAAGGATGCCATTGTACCCAAGGCCGTGAAATCGGATACGGTTTACAATGATGTTTCCGATAATAACGTGGTCACCTATGATAAACTTTGGCTCTTGTCTGGAACAGAGGCATACATGGACCCTTTAGTACATAACGATGTTATCCGGCCCAATGAAGGTACTCCATACGAACGAGTAACAGCACTTAATATTACGACATCAAATTATTTCATGAATAGAGGATATATGGAATTAGGATCCCCGAATTCTTATTGGTTGCGTTCGATAAATAGCGACAGTACCTACAATACATACTATGTGGGGTACTACGGTGACTGGGGCATTGGCAGTGTTGATAATGCGAACTATGGCCTGACGCCGGGCTTCTGTCTCCCAGGCCCGAAACCTGATGTAAAATATGCCGTATCCCTTTACGGAATCAAGCATGATACCTATAAGGATGAGAACGGCAATACTGGAACCGCAGGACTTACCTTTGGACCGGCAACCGGAAAGAACTATGTAAATACCTTTAAGGCTCATACGCCGACAGGTAACACATCTTCCGGTAACGCTCATCGTTGCATCCATAACGATGACTGGTCTACGATTGCATCCTGGTCACAGAAAGACCCGTATGTGTACGAGCAGTGTATTGACGGTGGAGGAAGCGGAGAGAGCTGTACGAAAGCGGTACCGATTGTCTTGAGTGATAAAATCAAAAAAGCATCATATCAAAATATGATCGGTGATGGAGCGGGAATGTTGTATGAGTCCATAAATTTGGATTACCTGAGATGGAATGCATACAAAGGCGGCTCGTATACCAATAAAGGCGGCTGGCCTGCATCCCGAATCCGTTCCACATTAAACGGACGGCAGCCGGAAACAACGGAAGTGGCATGGGAAGACACGGCAAGCAGCAAGTATTCGGTAACGGAAGACAAGCTCTGTACGGAGGCAGATTCTTTATTCTCCGGATTCCCGGCAGCATTAAAGGAAGCAATTGTATCCAAGGCTGTGAAGTCAGATACAGTTTATAACGATGTTTCTGGTAATAATGTGGTGACTTACGATAAGCTGTGGCTATTTTCTGGAAGAGAAGTATATGGCGATTCTGATGCAAGTAATGTTATCCGACCGAATGAGGGTATCCCATACGAGAGGATTACTGCCCTTGGTATCACAACAAGTAACTACTCCGAGAACAAAGAATATTCTGAGTCAGGCTTTGCGCTTATCCGTTGGCTTCGTTCGGCGTATCGTAGCAGTTCCAATGTTGCGTACCTCGTGGACAACAGCGGCGGCCGCGTCTACAGCACGTTCGGCCTGGCACCGGGCTTCACTCTTAAATAAAGTGCCCAAGGTAAAAAGTGTGGCGGGCATGGTCCTGTATCATACTAAGAAAAAACAAAGGAAGCGACCTTCATGGCCGCTTCTTTTGCATCGTAGATATTTTTTGGAGACGACATTATATTTTTTGTGAGGTTTCACGCGATATTGTAAAAACTTCTTTTTTTCTTATCCGCAACTTTTATTCGTTGCCAAAATATATCATAGAAAGTATACTTTCTATATTATAAATAGAGAGGAAGAATAATCAGATGGCAGACATTATTTCTATAAATGAAAAAACAGAGAAAAGATATAAAGAAGTAAAGGAAAGAATCGCAGAATTAGAAGCGGTTCTGGGATATCAGCGTGATGAGAATGGAAATTCCCTTTCGAAACGGGCACGCAGGGAAGGCGGCATGACAGAAACATTGTACCAGAAGCTTCAGAAGCGGTATCCGTCGGAATATGAGGAACTGGTACACCTGGAAGCAGAACGAATGCAGCTGGAAAAGGAACTGGGAATCGAGGATGCATTAGAGAAATTTCTGGCAGAAATGGAGGATTAAAACAAACGCAGGAAAATAAGGAGGGGAAAATCATGAATAGAACAGTTGGAAAGGGCATGGATTGCCTTTCGAAAGCAATCTTAACAAATGAAGCGATGACATCAAAAGAACCAGAAAATGCGAACCGAGAAGTTTGTTTTCTCATTGAGAAGAATACCATATGTCTGGAACAAGTCTTAGTAGATTTTCATGGTGCTCCCATTTTCTTTTTGTGTCAGGACCAACAGGGACGCTATTACATAGCATTGTGTTACGATACAGAAGATTGGAAATATCTTGTAGTGCGGACATCAGATGTTTCCGTCTTTCATCTGCTTCATCAAGAAAGTACGATACGAAAAACCATGCTCGAACAACCTCAATACTGGCTGGTAACAGCAGGAGAGACTCCGGCTGAAGATTTGATTGAGTTGCATGAAATAGTGGATATTGATGCGGAAATTCTTCCAGAAGAAGGTGTATGCTGGCAGGCTCTGACCAAAGACACACAGGAATTTGTTGAGCATTTCGACAAAGTATTCCGCGAGCGTTGGTTGAGAAGTATTAAAAGATAGGAAGAAGGTTTTAGACAACAAAAAAATCCCCGTAGCTTTCGCTGCGAGGATTTTTTTGCTTTCCGACTTATGCCAGTTTCTTCTGTGTGTGTTCCTCAAACATAATGGCGTCCCAGACAACCATCACTTCTTTGGTAAGAGCGTATTTTCCGCCCTTCTTCCGCAGTTCATCATGATATCTGGTCAACATCACGCCATTCAAATTTTTCAGAAAAATATTAGCCTGTTTGATGATTTTCATGAAGTCATCCAGATCGTCATCGAAGCATGCTGTCGCTACATAACGATCCTCTGGGTTTCTGCCATAATGCATCTGATACAGGTCCTGACGGACTTCTTTCGCCGCATCATAAACCTGACGATACAAATCATAGTTTTCTACCCTTAATGCCTCTGCTGCTTCTTTTCTTACTACACTGGTCATTACTGTCATTTCTTTTTCCTCCTTATACTAGGTTCCTACAATGGAAATATTTGAAAAAGAAAAGCCGGAATTAAGATTTCGCTCAGATTCCTATACTTTTCAAGATAATTATGGAGGGGGATGAAAATTGATAAGAGAAGAAGGAAAAGGTTGCGGATAAGAAAATCATGTTATTCTGTTAAAAAACAAAGTTTTCCTTATCCGCAAGCTTTCATTTTTGTGTAGCGAAACCGTTCCTGATATAATTGCGATAATAATGAAAGAGGAGAAAAGACTATGGGGAAAAAGAACCGAAATCATAACGCAGAAATTCATATTCCGGACGGAACAATGACAGAGTCATTTCAGAAATACATCAAAGAACATCCGTCTGAAGATGACATTATCATTTTTCTAAGTGTTCAAAACGCTGGCTGGCTCGCAAGACATCCGAATAACCCATGTGACTGTACCGATCAGGAAGCGGATGAGTTAATTGAATTTTACTTTTTCTTCTTGGCGGAATATGAGGAGCGGACCCGCAGAAAACGGATGGAAAACTGGGGCCAGGAACCGCTGATCTTCCGTGTTGCTGATGCGATCTTAGACAAGCAGGAAGAATTGTTCGAAAAAGAAGTGACAGATTTTTTAAATCAGGTACCGAAAAACAGCAAAACCATGAAAGAAGCGGCGTCCTTATGCGAAATTTTATTTAATATCCGCGAAGATAGGGAAATCAGCATCTGTTTACCAAGAGAAAGTACGGTCATGGTTTTTCCGCGCACAATCCCAAAAGAAGATTTGGAAAAAGCAAAGCGACATATGCTGTATCTCTGTGCGCGGACAATCCAAGAGCGTGGAGTTCTGGCAGTGCGTCTGTATCTGCGTAATAATACCATGCAGCTGTTTGGTGTGAAAACGGCAGGAAATGGCACATGGCAGCCTGTTCCTGCACAGACGATGAAGGAAGCACACTGCCTAATGCCGGACGGAACCGTCATACCACCGAAGGAAGGACTTGTGTATACGGAAATCAAGCGGCAGGCAGACATCATTCCATTCCCAGGGAAACGAAAGTAAATGTAATACGCACCATAAGCAGGCTCCGGTTGGAGCTTTCTTTTTTTTCTCCAATACCACACCCATAATTAAGTTGTGTAAAAGAAAAAGAAATACGAGAAGAAAGGAATGCAAAAATGTCAAAGAAAAAGAAGCAGAACCAGATTGCAGATGAAGAAAACCGATTGGAACATCCAGATTTTATCATTTATACCGACGGCGGATGTGCGGTTAATCCCGGCGGGCCAGGCGGGTGTGCAGCAGTCATCATTGACACGTCCACCGGCGAAATAGCGGAAAAAAGTGAAGGATATCTTTCCACAACCAACAACCGAATGGAAATGATGGCGATGATTCTTGCGTTCAAATACCTTCCGGAACACTGCAGTGTAGAATTTTATTCTGATTCCCAATATCTAATTAAGACGCTTCTTGGAATGTTTCAGAAAAAGAAAAACTTAGATCTTTGGAAACAGATTGATCAGGTTGTGATAGGAAAAGAAATTTCCTACAATTGGGTGCGTGGCCATGTAGGCGTGCCAGAAAATGAGCGTTGTGATTCCATGTGCCAGGAGGCGATGCGCCGCAGTGATCGAAAAGTGGATGCAGGATACGAAGACCAAAGAGAAGCTGGCAGAGAGTTTTACGGAAGAGTAGAACAGTTTCAGGAAAGTAAAAAGACGGGCGCCATGGGAGAAATCATTACGATTCCGGATGATCTTCGAGATGAACAGATACCTATCTTGCCTATTAAGGAATACTGTCAACGATATCAGGTAACCAACACCTGCGCCTCTGGAATCAGAAATTTTGAGGCAAGCGGAAAGAATTTCAAAAGCTATTTACTTTTAAAAACCGGAGGGATCGATGCGTGGTCCAGAAAGAAAAAGGAAATGTTACTTGACATTCTGGTAAGCGATCGAGGATATACAAAAGAAAAGGCATCGCTTGTATGGGAAATAATCTGCAATCATATAAGTTCGGAGAAAATGCAGGTATCCTGTTTGAGATGGTACTTAAGAGGACTTCCTTTGTATCATTGTATCAGAAGGGAATTTGTAGCTGCAGAAGTAGCGGAAAATTGTATCTGACTGCTCTGCACACTGTCAATACTTCCAGTGGCAGCTTTCCCGCGGCGAAAGATGTAAGGAAAATATGTTATGGCCTGACGGTCATTACTGGAACAATACAGAAGAAAACGATCAAACAAAAGGAGGAAAAATATGAAAAAAGATAAGAGAATCTGCTGTTATTGCGAAAGGGAAGTTTTGAGAGAAGATATGCTGTTTACCAAAGATTGCCACGGAATTCCGTATCGGCTGGTATGCCCAGAATGCTACGAGACGCTTATGGCAGATGGATACGACGGAGAATACTATACGGAAGAAGAAGAGTGCATCAACGAGGATTGGTAAGCGACTCAGCTGCCACCTGGTTAAAAATTTCCTTCAGCCCTTCCAACCTGGAAGGGCTTTTTGTGTGCAAAAACTTCTATTTTTCTTATCCGCAAAGTTTGTAATTCGATTGTAATCAGAGACTAAAATAAAATAAAAGAAAAGCGGAGAAAAACAAAGATGGGATACTGCAATGGAAATTGCGAATATTTAACAACTCGGCACAACTGCGAAAAATACAAGAAAAAACTGACATACAGCCGTTTCAGCGGAGGTGGATTGGATACTGGTACCATTCACGAACGGTGCAGTGAATGCGATAAGGATCGTTGGATTGCAGAGCTGGAGCAGCAGGTCAATATACCAGCTCTCACCTCGTTCACTCAGACCGTCTTTCCAGGCGGTCTTTTTCGTACCAATTCCTTCCCATAATTATTCTGAAACACAAAAAAGAAATTGCGAGTAAGTAGAAAGGAAAAATATGTTTAATTTACCGAAATTATTCCACCCCAAAAGTCAAGAGTCGATTGTGGAAAAAGAAAAAATCGCCAATCTTTTAAAAACAACGCCGCAGGCCCTGAAGGCATTTGAAGATGCATACAACGAAAATGTGCTGCTGGACGATAGCCTGCCGGACAACTTTTTTGACATTAATGCAAAACAAGCCGCCGCGCTAAACAAAAAAGAAGCCGGCGAGGAGGTCAATAATCTGGTTGAAAAAATCGTGGAGGAATTACTGGCAAAAACAGACAGCTATTCTTTTGACGGAGAAAGGGAATATATAAAGGATTCGCTCCCAGCCATCGGACCAACCGTGACAAACAAAGACATCCAAAAGCTTCCTGAAAATATGCGGCCTCAGATGACCGGGTTCTTAATGAAGCGAGATCTGAAAGGATCGGCGTCGGAAACGATTTTGGAACTGTATTTAAAGTGGCTGGAAACAGGAAACAGGCAGTGTTATCATATGTTCCGCCAGGGATTGGATATTCAGGATTTGGATGATGTAATTTACGCAATGATCGGAACCAATCCAAATTCTATGGGGCATTGGCTTCCACAGCTGGTAGATGCTTCAAAAGACAATACCTTCTTCAAAATCCCGGCAACAACGATTGTAAAAGTGCCAATGACATTGTTGCAGCTGACTCGTCTGGATTATGGCAGCCTGACACCAACAACATTGGAAATCGTTGACCGCTTCTGCAAAAAGGCCTTTCATTTAGATGAAGCCAAAGAGTATTTCATTAAAACAGGAACTTATTCTTCCAAGTACGACTTCCGTAATGCCTATGTCCATGGCGCAAAGGAAGTACGGGAACTCGGGGAATACCTGCTGTACATCCACCATCAGGCGGTTATGATGGCAGGACCATTAACTTCTCCCTGTATCTATGGTGTTTCCACAACCAATGAATGGGTGGTAAGGGAGTTTATTCCGGATAAGGAAAACAACCCTTCCATTTATAAAGGGTTGCCGCTTCATACAGAATACAGGGTCTTTGTAGACTGCGACACCGATGAAGTGATCGGTATCAGTCCATACTGGGAGCCGAATGTAATGAAGCAGCGGTTCGGTCATGAAAAGGATGCGAACAGCCCTCATCAGATCCATGATTATGTAATTTACCAGATGCATGAAGAAACCCTGATGAAGCGGTATGAGAAAAATAAGGATCGAGTAAAAGAAGAAGTGGAGAACCTGCTTCCCAAGCTGAATTTGACTGGTCAGTGGAGTATCGACATCATGCAGAATGGAGATGATTTCTGGCTGATTGATATGGCGTTGGCGCAGGATTCCGCTCTGATAGAATGCGTACCGGAACAACGGAGAAAAGCAGTAGAAGAAAATTGGATTCCAAAGCTTCTTCTGGATGATGGAGATGCGAAAAAATAACAGGAGGTCAAGAATATTGCCTACACCAACAGAGATCAAAAAACAATACCAGGAAGATGTGAGAGCCGGCCGAACCTGGGACGAAATGATTCAGAAAGAGCAAAAGAAAAGAGAGAGTAAAAAACTCTATCACATCACAACTCCAGAATGTGTAGATTCCATTCTGAAGGATGGCCTAATCGCTCAGATTGGAGAAAATGCAAAACTGGTTGGGGCAGAAGATCCTTATGTATACCTCTGCTATGAGGAAGATGTTCCGTTCTGGATGATTCTTCTTCAGGGCTCTGTGATTTTGGAGGTTACCGGCTTTAAGGGAGCGATGGAATCTTCTCAGTATGACGGATATGCAGAAGTTATAGCATTGGATTCCATCCCCGCCAAATACATTCGCATATCAGACTGGAAGCCGGACCTCACACAGGCAATGAAACATCTCTGCATTTCCTATGTTTTCTTGCTCAGCAATTTATGCGATGAGATCATAGAATATTATGAATGCAAGTATTCGTATGACAAGGAGTACAGAAACCATCTGATGGAGAATATCTGGTCAGTTACATTGACACTGAAGCACCTTGATTTTACAACCGTAGATCCGGAAGAACTGAAGCAGGCAATCTGGGACAGCGGAGACGGCTCTTATAGTTTTGTCGGACGCTATCACGGCAACTATGAGGATGAGGGTTCTTATATTTGGAAAAAGATCGCAAGTGTAAAAACGGATCTGTTATATCCATATACAAAAGAGTTAAGCCAGACGATTCAGGAAAAGTTTCCGAATTTTCTGTATATGGACAGACAGTAAGGAAGGAGAAAAAAGATGGATGAAAGATTAAAAAATATCGTTGATAATTTTGAAGCAATGAAAATCGGCGTGGATGAACAGTTTCCATTTCACTGTACAATGTGCGGTAAGTGCTGTATCAACCGAGATGATATTCTTTTAACGCCAAAAGATATTTATAACATGGCAAAAGAACTTAAAATAACGACCAAAGAACTGTTCGAGACTTATTGCGAGTCTTATATTGGCAGTGATTCCCGTATACCGATCGTCAGGCTGAAGCCTCGTGGTTCTGTAAAAATATGTCCATTGCTGAAAGACAGAAAATGTTCTGTCCATAAGGCAAAGCCAACCGTATGCGCAATGTTTCCAATTGGGAGATGTCTTACATTAGAAAAAGACGTAGATCCTTCGAAAGAAATTTCCGCAAGCAGAATCCAGTATATTTTTACCGATCCGGGATGCGGAGATAAAACAGAAACTCATACGGTACGCGAATGGCTCCAAAGCTTTGGTATATCGTTAGAGGATGAGTTCTTTGTCAAATGGCAACAGGTTGTTGTAGAGCTGAGCCAATTTTTCTGCAAGGCAGAAAAGACGGCCAGTGAGCGTATTTTAGAGATTTCATGGACGGCGGTACTTGTTTTATTATATCTGCATTACGATGTAGAACAGGATTTTTTGCCGCAGTTTGAAAGAAATGTGCAGGAAATCACTGCGCTGCTACAAAAGACTCCCATGAATTAAAACAGTAAAAAAATACAGTAGGAGAAAAGCTATGTATTTAGTATACGAGAAAAATTACGGATTTGACGATGTTAATGATGTGGAAAAGAGCAAATTTGCTCTTTTCCATAACAAAGAAAATGCACTGAAGGATATGAGACGGAGAAAAAAGGTTTTGCTGGAAGAGAATCCATCGTTTTCTTTTATGGAAGAAAAAAGCGACGAAACGTCCTGTATTGTTATCGCAGATTGTCTATTTTACATTCCGGATGATCTATTTCCTGACCCTGAGATCCATATCTGCCTTGCAGAAGTCTCAGAATCCGATTTAAAAGGAAAAGATATGGTTGCTCTGCTTCGACGCATTGTGGAATGGATCTTACAGGACTCTTCGGAACTGTCGGAAGCGAAGCGAAAACTGGAAGAAATGGGTTTCTCGAAAGAGGAATACGAATCCCTCGGTTTTCCGGAAATTCTCGAAGAAGACACAAATGATGACGGGAAGATGCCGAATTTACCAAAAAACAGCAAATTTGACATTTGTCGCATGCTGACCATTTCCCTCGACCACGCATCCTATGAATTACAGATGGATATGCAGAATAATGGTCTGACAAATAAGTTAGGCGGTGTAACGGTATATCGTTACGAATATGGCTATGAGATCCATACAAAGCCATGTGACACTGAGGAAGAATGGGAAAGCTGGCTCGCTGGCATTGACCCAAGATTGCATCGAATGCTGCGCATTGCGCACGAGCAGCAGTGTAGTATTCTGCGCCTGGATGAAGACGGACCGGTCATGGACAATCTGCCTGTTTTTACGGGAAATTAACCCAAAAGATCGTTCTAAGAGGAGGAAAATATGACAACCGGAACTTATAGGTATAAGGATTCCTTTGTGGTCATCCGTTATGCAATCATAGACACTGCATACTGGGACGGACCACACCGATGCATCTGCTGTAACAAAACGCTGGCTGGCAAGGAGCATGTAGCTCTGCTTATGAACAACTCCAGATATTTTCCAAATGTTCTCATCCACCGAGAGTGTTTGGACATGCTGGAAAATAGCGAAAATACAGAAGAAAACATGGAAGAATTATTCCAGAAATTGGAACAGATGCATCAGCAGTATAGGGAATTAAAATCTTATTTTGGCTGATGGAGAAAAAATATGTAGAAAAAGGAGAGGTAAAACATGAGAGCGTATGCAAGAATCAAGTTCGACCATCCCGTAACGGAACAACACTATATCTCACTTGGCGGATATGAAGTGATAGCTGGCGGTAAAAACTATCAGTTCGATTTTACAAGTTCAGAACGATGTATTGATTCAGAACATCCTGAAATCGTTGAGTTTTACTTACGAGATGAAGACAACAATGCATTTCCTGAGGTTGCGGAACTGAAAAATCATTTATCGGAAATCAGTAAAATCGAGGACTTCTATGTATATACCGGAGAAGAAAATGATCTGAAAATCAACTGTGTGGAAATCCAGGATTTTGTCATTGAAGTGGTAGGTTATGGTAACATGCCGCCGCATAATGATACTGAATATATTTATCACAAAGTGTATGAAACATGCGATGATTGGACCATACAGTATCACTTTACGAACGCTTTACTAAAACAAATCAATACGTTGTGGAAACCGGAAGAAAGTAACGCACAGAAAACAACCACATATCGCGTTTGTGTAACCAAATATGGATACGCAGATATTGACGCTACAAATAATGATGACGCATTAAAAGCAGCCGAAAAACTTCCGGACTCAGCATTCGACTGGGGAGAAGCAGGAGATGCGGTTGTTGTTGAGACATTTTGCAACGGCAATCCCGAATAAGTTTTATCATGTATACGGAGGTGTGATATGAGTATTTTGCAAGGCTATATCAATTACGGTTGTCTGGGTTCTGAAAAACGGCGTATTTTTACAGCTGAACAGCCAGAGGCAACCGCAGTGGTCAGTGAAAAAATTGAGTATACCCTTCCAAAAGGATGGGAATTATACGAAACTGTTGCGGGAAACATTGCGGTTCTCTCCCCATGGGGGCAGCGTTTTCTGCCCAATGAGATTCTGGCAGGAGATGAATATCCTTGTTTCTTAGGATACGATGAGCATGGACACTATTTTTGTCATAGATTAAAATACCAAAAAGTGTAATTTAACTGAAGCTTTGGTTTGTAGTTCACTGCAAGTCCAAAGCTTCACAAAAAAATAACGATTAACCACACAGACCGTGAGTTAATCGATCATAAGGAGAAAAAATATGAGTATGCTACTTAGTATTTGTATCACTGCGGTTTTATTTTTAGGAGGTGTATACATTGCCTGCGTTCCTATAGGAGGTACATCTTTTGCATTATGGTTTTGGATATTTCTCAGCATCGGATTTGGTTTGCATCTGTATGATGGTTTAACATATCGAGAATCAAAAAAAATCTGGAAATTAGAAGTTGTTTTCTGGATTTGCTTTGCAATTTATGCCATTTGTGGATTTGCATCCACAAAATTATTCAATGCCAGCACATATGCAAACCGCATTACAGTCGCAGAAGGAAAATTTAAGGAAGACATCCCAACCGTATCAGATTTAAAGAAAATTCCACTGATGGATTCCGATACCGCTTATATGATTGGAAATAGAGCGATCGGTGAACTGACTGATGTGGTATCGCAGTTTAGCCCAGATGGATATGCGACGATCATATATAAGGGGAAAGTCGTAAAAGTGGCGCCGCTTTTGTATAACAGTTTCTGGAAATGGAATGCGAATAAAAAAAGTGGAATTCCAGGATATGTCATTGTAGACCCGGAAACCGGTGAAGCAGAATATGTAAAAACAAATGAAGCGATGAAATATTCTCCCTCTGCCTATTTTGGTCAGGATACATTAAGGCATGCAAGAAGCTATTTCCCTGATAAACATTTTGGAAGTATGTGCTTCCAGCTCGATGATGAAGGGACTCCATACTGGACCATCATGACAGAGGTCCCGCAGACCCGATTTTTCGCTAAGAAACCTGATGGACTGATTATTATGAATGCAATTACTGGTGATTGTGAATGGTATGGGATTACAGAGATTCCGGAATGGATTGATCTGGCAATTACAGGCGATGAAGCAATCGAACTGTACAATGCCTATGGCACACTCCAGAATGGATTTTTCAATTCCATCCTGTCACAGACAAACTGCACAAAGGCAACAAATAATTATGGCTATATTGCGGTTGGAAATGATATTTGCATTTACACCGGCGTAACAAGTGCAGCATCCGATTCATCAAATCTTGGATTCTTGATTGTCAACAGTAGGACAATGGAATATAAATTTTACCAGTCTCCTGGAGCAGACGAAGCTTCTGCCATGGGTGCTGCAGAAGGTGCTCTGCAGAATTTCGGATATCATGCCTCCTTCCCGGCGCTCATTAACCTCAATGATGAACCGGTATACGCAATGGCCCTAAAGGATGACAGCGGTCTGATTAAAGCATATGCGTTCGTTAATGAAAGAAACTATACCATAGTAGGAACCGGTGAAACATTAAATGAAGCTATGAATAACTATCGGGCGACCATGGCAAAAAACGGTTACGATATGCAGGAATTCATTTCAGAGGAGAATATCACAACAGAAGAGGTACGAATTTCCTCTGTGAATTTTATCCCATTAAAGAATGAAACTTATACCTATATTACTGTTGATGACCCAGATGGTACAAGGATTTTCAAACAGTTATTTGCGGAAAAGCATCTTCTTTTAAAAGAAGGTATGGACGCTACTGTGCGCTATGAGGCCGATCTGGAACACAATCAAATAATCGAAGCAGTCATTGAATAACTTTATTTTGCGGATAAATTCCCTTTCTATAAGAGGCAGCCATATGGCCGCCTCTTTTTTTTGCCGTATCCACTCCCATAATTCTTCTGAAAAATAAAAGAAATCTGAGATTTGAAAGGAGAACAAAAAATATGGCAAGACCTGTAACAGTTTTTACTGTCAGCCAGTTTGACGGAGAAACAATGGAGAGAACTCTAGCATTCTCTTCCTATGAAAAAGCGTATTTAGATATGAAGAATGAATATCTAAATTATCTGGATGTATTTAAGGAAGCTTCTATTACTGTTGTGGAACACTATATCGATGACACGTCAGCCATGATCCGTACGAAAGAAGAAAAAGAAGTATGGCATCTGGAAGAAGTGATAGTAGATAGTTTTATGGAAGAACGTGAGGAACATCGTAACTTCCACACAACTGTTACCGTTCCACAAATGATTGCAAACCGTATTCATAAAGCGATGTGCTGGGAAGAGGGCGATCCGGAAGCATACCGTATGGGAGAGGAAGAAACCATCAGCTATACCGCAGCATTTGAAAACAGCTATCAAATGGGCATCAAGTGCTGTGGCGTCAAATATGAACCTCCAGTCCCTGGCGATGATAACCCGTTTTTTCAAAATGCAGCATGGGCGGAAGCAGTGCTTTATAACGCCTCTGGGGAAGAAATCGCCTGTTCAGAAGCCAGTGATCATTTCTTTGGTACATGGACTCTGTCAGATGAAAGAAATGAATATACGGTAGAGGTAAAATGTAGTCCTGCATCTATTTCCCATTCAAAAACAGCTATAGCAAAAAAAGAATTTGCAATGGTTGCATATATTGATTGGAGGGATCGTATGTATGAGCCGGAAATTCTTGGTATTTTCCGGGATGAACAGGAAATGCAATGTATGATTAAGGGAAAAGAAAAGGAACTGAAATCAGAAGGCTTTGAAATTGGCGAAGAGGTCAATATCTGTATTTACAGCAGCGTTATCCATACAGGTAATAGGAAAGCTTCAGTGCCAGAACAGGAGAAACAATCGAAGGCAAAACCCGAAAAACTTCTCGACCTGTACATAGCATTCCAGCTGACAGGTATCACAAACGACGAGGTTGTCCGGTTACGAAGTAAGGACAGTCGAGTAAAAAACGAATACTGGCTCATGACAGGAAAACAAGTTCGGGAAAGATATGACATGCGAAGAACGAAAGTCGTTGAAATCCTTCCGTACATTTCTGCTTCAGATGGAAAATTCGAAGGTTTCCTGTTTACAGTTACAGATTCAGACAAAGGAGAAAACAGATGAGTAGAAAACTAAACTTCATTCCACCGATTCCAAATTATGACTGGATTAGGGAACAGATGGCATATGACCTGCAGTACCGCCTGGAGGACAGGCAGAGAAAAACCAGCCTTGGACGGCCGCTGTATGAACGCATCAATGTACAGATTATCATGACTCAGGAATGTCCGTATCATTGCCCGTTCTGTTTGGAACGGAAACACCCAATGAAAGGGCTGATGAACAAAGAAATGCAGATTCAGTCCTTAATCCAGGTACTGATGGAGCATCCGGAAACAAGATTGACGATTACTGGAGGAGAACCCAGTTTGTATCCGGAGCATGTAAAAAATCTGGTGAATACCTACCAAAAGAACAGCAGAGGTGTATTCGTTACCGTCAACACTGCCGGATACAATCCGGACATCAACGGGTTGGCACACATCAATCTTTCAGTGAATGACTATGTAAAGTCGGATCCCGCAAAGTTCCCAGGCTGTACATATCAAACTGTCCTTCCGGAAAAAGATATGACATTAGACACTATCAAGAGTATCATGGCAAAACATCCGGAAGTTGGAGGATTTTCCTTCCGTTTTTTTAGCGGTTTAGAGAAACGCGACTATGATGTGTCAATCTGGAATGCATTACAGGCAGATGAAGAAATCGAAGTGTCAACTTTTCGTGTTGGTGATTTCTTTGTATATGCTACATTTAACTGGTCCGGCCGGCATGCGCGTATTACATTGGGAGATATGTATCAGCAGCAGCATAACGACTATCAGAACGGTTATTCCAATATCATCATTCATCCGGATGGAAGGATTGGAACAAACTGGCAGTAATGACAAGGAGAAGAAATAATGGAAACAACACCGTACGGACTGAAATTATATAAATTATGTGCAACCAAGGAGAATTCAACCGGGTATTGTCTAGTTGATGAACTGGGATGGATTAACGAAACCGATTTTTGTATCTGGGTAAATTACCTGTGGTTATGGGAATTTCTCGGATACTTCAAAGAAATTTTCGGAAGTGGAGTATATGACGATGGAGGATTTCCTGTCCAGATGCAGGAAGACCATATCTGCATCAATCTAAGTAAAGCTTTGGAAAGTTATCTAAGCAAAGAGGATTTGGAACGGATTTTCCCAAGAAATATATATGCGCACTAAAGACCACAGGAGAAAAATCAAAAAGGCAATCGTTCGATCAACTGAAATAATTGAAAATTAACCGCCGCACTCTCGTAACTTCAGCCATGAGTTAGGCGGTAAGATTTTTTCAAAAACCTAGATTTTTGTTATCCGCAAGCCCCTGTTTCTTGCTTGAGAGAATGGGGTTTGTTACCATGGCTGTATTAACATCAGGAAGGAGGCATCCCGATATGAAAGTATTTTCCACTTACAGCATGAAAATCAAGCACTACAACCATATCTTCAAGGAAACAGTATCGCTGTATCGGGCTGCCGTGGATTTCTTGATTGGAGTATGCTTGGATGAGTGGGATACCTTATCGGTTCTTGACAGCCTTTCACGCTGTAACTGTGTGGAACAGCTGTGTCACAAAACTAAGGATAACCCAGATGTAAAATACCCGTTTGACCGGAAATTTTACAAATTTCCCAGTTACCTGCGGCGCAGCGCTATTTCTGAGGCTATAGGAAAGGTATCTTCCTACAAAAGCAACCTGGCCAACTGGGAATCTGAGGATCCGAAGACTCGTGGCAGGAAACCGTCCTTTCCCAAAGCCGGATATGTCTATCCATCCATGTACCGAACCGTCATGTACGAACAGTCCGGTGATTACGAGATGAAGATTAAGGTATTCATCCGCAACACCTGGGACTGGCTGACCGTCAAGGTCCGGAAATCCGACATGGATTATATCAATCGGCGCTGTGCTTCCAGAAAGAAATGCTCTCCCACCCTGCAGAAGCGGGGCAAGGAGTGGTTTCTGGATTTCCCGTTTGAGGAAAAGGTGACACTTCCGGATACGGATATCTTTAATCGGACCATCATCTCCGTTGACCTTGGTATCAACGCTGCGGCAACGGTTTCCGTCATGCGCGCAGACGGCACGATCTTAGGCAGGTATTTTTGTAAACTGCCGAAAGAATACGACTCTCTGACTCATGCGGTAAACCGGATCAAGAAGGCCCAGCAGCATGGAAACCGCAGGATGCCTAGACTCTGGGCCAAAGCCAAAGGTATTAACCTGGACATTTCGGTAAAGACTGCTAATTTCATCATGAATGTCGCAGTCCTTTACAATGCCGATGTGATCGTTTTTGAACATCTGGACCGTACTGGCAGAAAACGAGGCTCTAAGAAACAGCAGCTCCATCTGTGGAGAAGCCAGTATGTCCAGTCCATGGTAACGGATAAAGCCCACCGGAGCGGGATGCGGATCAGCCACATCTGTGCCTGGGGAACCAGCCGGCTTGCCTATGACGGAAGCGGCAGGGTCCTGCGAGGTAAGGAAGCAGAGCTTCCCACCTACAGCCTGTGCCGGTTCCAAAACGGCAAGGTCTATAATTGCGACCTGTCCGCTTCCTATAACATTGGAAGCCGGTATTTCATTCGGGAAATCTTAAAATCCCTACCTGCGAAGGTAAGGTTGGAGCTTGAGGCAAAAGTCCCTCAGGCATCTAAGAGAAGCACCTGTACGTGGTCTACGCTCATTAACCTGAATGCGGAGCTTATGTCCTTTGCGGCATAGGCCCTGAGTCCAGGTCGTATGTGTAGAAACGCAGTTCCCGTCCCCTAAAGGGACTACGAGCAGCCTCGGCTGTTCTTATGGGAAGCACGTGACTTTAGTCATGTGAGGCTTCACTTTTCTGGCACAAAACTAATATTTTTGTTCTTTGCATTACTATTCCTCCTGATGTTTGATGTAATACTGCAGCCCTGCCTCCAGCATATTGGGGACATCCATGTCGTAAAATCCATACAAGCCGCAGCTCACGAACGGATGGATTTCTAAAATCACAGTATCTGCTGTCTGATCTTTTCTACAGATCACAGCTACATCCATGGTATATGCTTCTGGACGCCAATGATCCTGTTTGTAATCATTTACCATTCGCAGCACCTTTTGCGGATTTGGAAAAGCAAGTGGCGAGCCAAGATATGGCTGGATTCCCAATACTTTATCATGAAGTACAAAAATGCGGAATTCAGCTCTGATATCCAGCCATCCACTGAGTAAATATTTTCCGGGCGGCAATGTGGAAGGATTCGGAATTACCCCTTCATATAAAGCAGAATGGAATGTTTTTAATTGACTGATATTTTTGACGAAGTATTTTCTTGAGGAATCTTCGTAGCTTGGCAGTTTATCCCGATCGATGATCGTGTAACTTCTTCCCAAGTATTCTTTCGTTCTTAATACCGTAGGAACTTCAATTGGAAGCATTTGTTTTTTGTAATATGTTTGCAACCATTGTCCCACAAAAGGAATATCTCCTACCGGAAGAAAATCAGCGCCGCATGATAATGGATCATCTGCTACGATGCATTGTGACAGATTCAGTAAAGCATCGCGTTGTAGTATTTTCTTAAGAAATAAATCATCTGGTTCTGGATTTTTATTCTTCTGTAAAAGCCAGTTTCGTTTTTGCATAATGATTTCCTCCTTTTTGTCATATTTTACGAAAATGTCCCATTCAGCTCAAAAAAATAATCTTGCGGATAAGAAAATAGGATGTTTTTCAGAGATTTAACTCGAAATCCCCGCACCTGACTGGCTTCAGGCGAGGGGTCTGCGGAAGTTGGGATAAAAAGCCACAAAAAGCTGTCGTTAAATAAGAAAGGTTGCTATTCTAAAAAAATAAGTTTTTCTTATCCGCAGGTTTTGTATTTTGCAAGATCGCTATAGAATCCATATAATTAAGGAAGAATATTGAGAAAAAGGAGAGACGAAAATGGAGAAAAATATTGCACAAGAGGAAGCAATTCAGACACATCACGGACAGGTGCTTTTAATCAGCTGTCCTGGTTCTGGAAAAACCACGACTATGATTCGAAGAATTAAAGCAATGATTGACGCAGGAATTTCGGCCTCCACCATTGTGATGGTTACATTTACGGATGCGGCTGCAAATGAAATGAGGGCAAGATTTCAGAAACAGTACGGAGAATGCGATGCCACATTTTGTACCATTCACTCCTTATGTCTTAAGATACTCACTTCCTGCACAGATGTTCCCTTAAAAATTATTGCTGCAGATGAGCAATTTTATAAAATTAAAATGTCCATGAAACAAGCTCGCATTCCACTTTCTGCTTATCCGGCCAAGGATGTCCTGATGGATATTAGCGCTTTTAAAAACAGTGATATTTCACTACAGTCATTTCGGCCCACAACATTAAGTAAAGAAGAATTTGCAAGGCTATATCCTCTTTATGAAGAAATCAAACGAGAGTCTGGTGTGATTGATTTTGACGATATGCTATGTTTGTGTAGGGATAAATTAAATCATGACACTGCTCTACTTCAGTCGCTGCGCCTAAAATACCAATATATTATGTGTGATGAATACCAGGATACTAATTCCGTACAAAAGGATATTTTATATCTTCTTGCCGGCCCGAATGGAAATCTGTGCGTAGTTGGTGATGATGATCAGTCCATTTATGGTTTTCGTGGCGCTACTCCCGGAATCATGCTTAATTTTAAGCAGGATTTTCCGAATGTTCACGAGATTCATATGGATATCAATTATCGTTCCAGACCAAAGATTATCGCACAGGCCAGAAATCTAATCGAACATAATACGGAACGGTTTCGGAAAGATATTCAAGCTGCCAGAGATGGAGAAGGTGAGGTTATCGTTCATACTTCTGAGCTGCGTGAAAATGAATTGGAATATCTTGTCAAAACTATTGTGGATCGGATTAAGTGTGGCACCAATCCAAGGCAGATTGCAGTATTGGCCAGAACCAACTTGCAGCTGGAAGATTTAGCTGCCGTATTGGCTCAATATGGTATTGCTTATTCGGCAGGTGAAGCAATCAAGGATCCTTACGAGCATTTTATGTTCCGTGATATTCTATCTTATCTGAATTTAATTAATGGAAATTGGAATCCGGAGGATTTTCTTCGTATCCTGAACCGCCCTAACCGTTATTTGAAAGAAGCAAATTTTCGTAACATGGAGGAGTTCACGGAAAACGCTCTGGTGCAAGCGGCAAGCAGACAGAGTTCCTATAAGCAAAAAGCGGTAGATGTGGTATTGGAAATGTATTGGCATATCATCTCCTTACGAAATCAGTCACTTTCTTCCCAGGTTTCCGGCATTATCCATCGACTTGGTTATGCGGCGTATCTCAGTGATTACGCTGAGAAAGCGGATATTGAGGAATCTATTCTGTTTAGTAAACTGGACTTTTTTCTTGCAGAATCCAGAAAATATCAAGATGTGCAGGCATGGTATCGTGCCGCACAAGTTCATGTGCAGGCCCATCGCCAGATTTTGAAAACGAGGTCGGAAAACGGCATCATTTTAGCTACAATGCACCGCGCAAAGGGCTTGGAGTGGGATACGGTGTTTATTGTGGATTGCTGCGAAAAGACAATTCCCAGTAAGAAAGCAGAAACGAGTAGCGAATTAGAAGAAGAACGACGTCTTTTTTATGTGGCAATGACGAGGGCAAAGGAAACATTGTATCTCTTAAATTACTGCAAAAAAGAAGGAAAAAAGGGTAAGGTAACGGAAGTAAAACCATCCATGTTCCTTAAAGAAATACAGATGGATAAACATACGGAGCGGTTAAGACAGGAAGCGTTGGATGCGAAGCGGAAACAGAATATCGCAGATGTTTCAGAATTCCATGAAGGCTCTCCGTTATTTTTTTCAATTGGACAAGCAGTGACTCATAGCCGATTTGGCACCGGTACGGTAACGCAAAAGAATATGGCGTTGATTGCGGTAAAATTTCAAAACGGAGTAAAAATGTTCCCTCTTCGACAGATTTAGGACTTCTGAGTGGGAATCCTCAGCTATTCAATGACCGAGTCGTTCGCAAAAGGAGTGCTTTCGCACTCCTCTTCTTTTTGTCCGTTCACGATTCGGATGTTGCAATGGTTGTCTCTGTTGTCATCATCATTTCTGTCCTACGCGCATCAAATTCTTCTTTTGTTAGCAGTAAAAAACAGTCATTCAAACCATCATTCCAGGTTGTATCTGTGTAATACCAGTTTCCGTTAATACAATTAGCATTCCATGAATGATAATTTTCCTGGTTTGGATCTTCTTCTATAATTTCTGTCTCAATACCGTAACGATCGCATAAAAGTTTAAATAAGTTGGTATATCCAGCACATACGGTGCCTGTTCCATAGCATAATGCATCAATTTCAGTATATCCTGTTCCGGAACACTTTTTTTGACCATTATAAGTGAGTTTTTCGGTAATCAGATGATTGATTCGCCGGATTTTCTCAAAAGGATCAGAAGTTGCATTTACGAGAGTATCACATTCCTGTAGAATTTGATTTGTAATGCTTACCTCCTGTCTAAATTTCTCTACTTGCTCTTTAGTATTCATTTTGATTGTAAAAATATCCGGATTACTGTCGTTATATTCAAAAGAAATTAGATTATCTTGTCCCACAAACATCAAGGAAGTAGAAAGTGAATCTGATATGAGCATCTCAAATACAAATAATTCCCTTATATCATTTGTGTTCCAAAAAGGAGCATTATACCCAATATGATTTTCATAAGCATAGAGAAAATCGCTCACAGCTTGCTCTAACTGCTCTTTTCTATTGATTTCTTTCTGCCATGAGCGCAGGTAATCCATGGTAAATGTAACAGGTTGACCATTTTTCACACAATATAGGTGATGATTATTATCCCATAAATATATACCTGTATAATCTTGTGAAAATTTGATACGGTAAGGATTTCGTTCAAAAAAATAAATTTCCTTGTCTGCATATTCCAATACACCTTCGCCGACAGAATTATTTCTTAAGAAATCTGTCGAGTTGATGGCGTAACATGGAGTAAAGCTAAAACAAACAGTTAAAACGATCGCTGTGATTTTGCGTGATAGCATCTTATTTCTATTCCTCCTTTATCCCGACTTCCGCAGTAAAACCCATTTAACGCAGTCAGACATGGGTAGTTCAAGTTGCTTTTTAATTATGAGGAAAAAAGTATGACGAATTGCAAAAAATAAACAACCAAACAAAATTGTCGGATTGTTTATTTTTTTTCGTTAATTTGCTACTGATGTTTCTGTCGTGTTGTCTGATGGTGCAGCGGTTTCTGTATCGCCTTCTGCAATATCATTTGATGGAAGCTCCGTATTTAGTGAAACAGATTCCTGGCTGTCTACCCATACTCTGCCAAGCTTTTCTCCACGCAGTTCAAATTTATAGGAGCCGGTAATTAAATTTGGAACTTTAATGACAAATTTACCGTACTCATCTGCCATGATATTTCCTGGAGTCGTTTCTTTGGAATATACAGTTCCATCTGGAGCCGTAATTTTTAACTCCTGAACTGCCCGATCTGCATTTTCCCAGGTAATTGTAAAGTCATGGGCGGCAGGTGATGCATCATAATAGATAGAAATGCTACCATTAGTGGAATTATGCAGGTAGCTCGTGGCATTGCCGCTACTGATCTGTATGTCAACTGATTTATAAGTGTTTTCGAAGTTATCATACAATAAATACCATTCTCCTGCTGCGGGTCCATCGACTGTACCAACAAGATAAACATATCCTTCCTGGTTATCGGAACCATATGTTTGACTTTCATCTTCCTCCAGGCGTATCACATTACCAACTGGATCCATCAGGAAAATCCTTGGGAATTTTCCGTTCTTACTGGCGTCATTCCTTGTTTCGTCACTGATATATTTGTATGCTACCGAGATATTTAATTCCTGCTGCGAAGAATCAATGGTTATTTTCTGTTTTTCCTGGTAATCTGTCACCTCAATTTTTTCAGTTGATGTCTGTGCAGGATTGTTTCCAGAAGATGTAATGCCGTTTGCCTCCTGCCATTCATAAAATGTTAAGGTGTCCCCATCACTTCCCTCATAATAATAAGGGGTATCTAAAACGATGCCGCTTTCATCAATTCCTCGATCTACATTTAAAAACTTCACAAACCCTGTGTCATTCAGAAGGTAGTATCCACTTTTAAAATAGGATGGAACCTCAATTACCGCATATCCGTCGGTTGATAAAGAGTATTTTGTTGTTTGATACAATTCAAAAGATTTGAAGTACCTGGTATCAGCAACTGTGGTAATAGGCGCAGGTGCTGTTCCAAGATAAAACTCAATCTGTGCAGTCGCATCTTTACTCATTCCAGTAATGACACCAGCATCGTTTACATATTGGGATGTGATAGCGGTCCCATTGATTTTATCTACAGTCAGGTCGGTTTCATTAGAAAGGGGAAGTGTGGAAAGGCCTACCTGTATATTAGCATTTGCTGCTACAGTCGTTTGTGCACCGGATTTGATTTTTCCGGACTGACTGGTTTCTAATCCCGACAGTCCGATGGAATAACCATAATCTTTGAACCGCTCCCACTTAAATTCGGAAATAGATCCATTTGAAACATAAATCAATTGGTCATTTTTGTAAAGCGTTGGGATTGCAGCATCCTTTAAAGTGAAATCAAGAAGCCGGTTATCTGCAGGATCCGTCATCCCATTCATACTATCATTGGTTGCTTTATACTCTTTCGCTTCAAAATTTGCATCTTCAATTGGAAGCAGGTAATAGGATTCTCCAGATTTCACGTAAAAATTCCCTGGAGTAAGTTGATCCAGCGTGATGGCTGTTAATATTTCTTCTACCGGCCCCGTTTCTTCTTCTTTTTTTTGGCAGCCAAACAGGGAAAGGCATATCAGTGCCGCAGCTGTCATTATTACAGTTTTTCTGTACCTCATGATTTTCCTCCTTCTGTATTTGCGATCAATTCTTCGCTTACATACATCTTGACCTTATCTTCCAGTCCGCTGTTTGTGATCAGAAACTGTAAAAGATTAACCATGTTATACTGATTGATCTTTGCATCTTCCGACTGCATAATCAATGGCAAAATTGCCTGTGACAGGCGTGTCATCATATCAGGCTGGGAAGGAAAGCCTACGCAATAAGCATCGACTTGCCTGGTTAATGATCCGTCTCCTTGTTTACCGGTATTCATGACCGCTCCGTTTACATTGGAGAAAATAATGATTGCATCGTCGCAGGAAATTTCGGTACTTCGGTCTCCCTGCTCCTTAAAATCTGCGTGGACAGTAAGTTTGATTGGTTTTGCCATAATTGATTGCAGGGTATATATCTTTTATCCATTGTGTATGGATATGGTGCGGCGGATAAGCCGCCGCACAATCCCCTGCTTCCTCCTCTCTTAACATTATAATTGTTTCGTCTGAATTGCTGACAGCAATTGTTTTTTTGTTAGATTTTCTCTGATGGAAAGTTAAGCACTGGTGCTCTGGGAAAATTGCTGTTCCATCACATTGATAAAATGAACGGTTTCGCCATTTATGAGCGTTACTTCAACAACCTGGATTAGCAAGGTAGAGTGATCCAGTGTAATTCCATATACACCAATAGCTTCATAGTTTATTACCGCCTTGGAAAACTGCAGTAAAGCGGCAACGATGTGATTGACAAATTTCCCATCCATTTTTTGGATTGCTTCCAGATCGAAGATGCAGCTGATCACTTCCGTTGCTTCTTTAACAAGCGCTGCGTCTGTAGTTTCGTTTCCGGGAGTAAACATATCGATTAGTGCCGAAATCTGTTCGCTCCTTGGTTTGTCCTGTTCATTTAAAGTGTGGATTAGATTTGTGAGTTTTTCGGTCATAGTCTTTCCTCCATTATTTTTGTTCGAATTTTAATCCAGTAACATATTGCGAACCCTTTGGGTTTAGGGTGACTTTGGCATTATAAGGTTTTCCACTTGTTTTTGATTTTCCAATTGCACGAATGATTCTAGTCTCCTTGTTTGAAATCAGATCTTTTAAATCACGCTCTGTCAATTTTCCATCAAAATTGGAAATGGCAAAGGAACATCCTTTCTTATACTCCTCACAGGCAAATCCCCATGGGGTGGCAGATACCGTTTTTCCACAGTATGGGCACATGCAGCCGGCGATTGCACCACTTGATGATTTTGATCCGAAATCAAATTTCGTTGCATGCGCAGAACCTTTTGGCTCCAAGGCAATTTTTGCATCAAAGGATTTACCTGTTTTTATAGATACAGCTACCCCTTTAATTATACGGGTAATCCCCTTTGATAATAATGTATCCAAATCGCTTTCTTTGAATTTTCCTTCATAGTTTGATATCCGGAATCCGCAGCCTACTTTACTGTCCTCGCAAGCATAACCCCACCGGAATTTTAAGATCTTTTTTCCACAATAAGGACATGGATGTTTATCATAAGTCTGAAAGCGAGGTACTGCCTGGATATTCATAGCTTCCACACCGCGGACGAAATCTGTAATATATGCGTGGAACTGCTGTTCTGCATCATGGTAAGCTACTGTACCATTCTTGACTCCTTGAAACATTGTCTCCCACTCAGCCGCTTGAATTGGATCCATAATCGTAAAAGATTTTAAAGATTCTACATACCGTTTTCCAAGATCGGTGATAAAAAGCTGATTGGACTTTGTGCGTGATTCCATATATCCGGTTTTGATTAACTCACTGATAATGGTTCCACGAGTAGAGGGCTGTCCGATTCCCTCTGCTGCCGACATCGTGGCTCGGAGAGCTTTGTCGGGTATATACTTTGCGATATTTTCCATAACATCAATAAGTGACGCTTCTGTCAGCCGTTTCGGCGGTGTACTTTTTTTTTCATGCGGTTCCATGTGATCAATCTGAAGGACGCTGCCCTTTTTGACACTGTCTGGTATGGATTCCCCTTTTATTTTTCGGTTATAAAGTTCTGACCATCCTTTTTGAACAAGCATAGTTCCGTTTGATTTGAATATTAGTCCGGAAATATCCGTTAGAAGCATGGTCTTTTCTTCAATAAGTACTGGAAGGAAATGACACAGGAACCTCCGGCAGATCATATCGTAAATATTGATTTCATCCTGACTCAGTGCACCTAAATCCGGTTTCTTTTCTGTTGGAAGGAGTGCGTCATGGGATTCTTTTTGAACTTCTTTATCGTTAACAACTTTCGGATTTTGCTGTGCCCGCTTCATATCTTCATTCGTGATTTTAGCAATAAACGGAGCAAGTTCCGGCAGTGTTTGTACTGTTCTTAATAGCGTAGGGAATTCCAGCGCTTTTTGAGTAGATACATATTCCCCATTTGTTCTTGGGTATGAAACTAATTTTTTCTCATACAGGGACTGGATGATATCCAAAGTTTTCTGAGGTGTATAATTATATTTGGAACCTGCTTCGGCTTGGATGGATGCGAGTTTATAAAGCTTCGGAGCCTCTGTTTTAACGGTTTTTTTCTGAATACCAACTACAGTTGCTGCTTTAGCATTTTGGATAGATTGGATAAAATCCTCCGCCTGTTTCTTCGTTTCGTAGAGGATTGGTCCATCCTGATTGCAGTAATATCCACTAAATCCTTCTGTATACACTGCTTTCACAAGGTAGTCTGAATGTGGAATAAATTCATCAATCGCCTTTGAATTGTCGTATACCAGTTTTAGAGTCGGCGCCTTGACTCGTCCCACTCTCATTTTTTCCCCAGTTTTGACAGTTAGTACTCTTGTAGCATTCATCCCTAAAATCCAGTCCCCGTGAGATCGAACCAAAAAGGATTCTGTCATCTGGATATCACGTGGATTCCGGTCAAAATCCGTCATGTGGAGCAGGGATCTTAAAATATCTTTGTCAGTCAATGTACTTTCAAAATACCGTAGAGTACGGATATGTGGTAGTTTCAAATATTCCCGAAGGAGATAAAAAATGCCATTTCCCTCTGTATCCGAATCCGTTCCGACGATGATTCCGTCAAAAGTTCCTTTTTGTAAAAGTTCTTTGATCCGTTTGATAATTGCTGACTTTTCTGGAATATAGGAAACCACAAAGGGCTCAGGAATCATTGGAAGATCTGTTTCTGCCCATTTTAGTCCTTTCCATTGTGGATACTCATCCGGTTCCAACCAGCGGCACACATGACCCGCTAAAGCTGTGAATTCAATTTCACCAACAGCCTTGACAATCTCCACCTTGTGCTTTTGATAAGTTTCCTTTACGGCCACCATGACAGATGGTTTTTCTGCAATAAATAAATATCTCATTTTTTTTTTGTCTTCCTTTGCTGAATGAATTGCCTTTAGCTGTATCGTCTGTGTCTTAGTGGTGCTTTAGCCACCATTGATACAGCAACCACAACGCTCCTGCAATCGGAATAAAGATAAGGTTTGTAGCAATAAATTTAGAAAACAGACTCTCCTCTTTTTCCTCTTCTGGTTTTCTAAAGTCCAGATAGACCTCTCCGTTTTCTTCCGGAATAGACAGGTTTGCTCCATTATCCAATTCTTGTCCGCTTCCATCCACTACCTTTGTCAGATGGTAATTGCCAGGTTTTAATTTCACTGGCTGTTCCTGGTAGGTCACGGTAAAGGAAAAAGTTCCATCTTCACTTTTCATGGTAACAGTAACCGGAAGGGTTACATTTTCTGCAACCGAGATATTCATGGTAACAAAACCGTCTGCATCTACGCCAGATTGCGTTTCAACCATGGAAATCATATCTTCGTCATTTTCCTGGGTCACTTCATCGACAGTTTCTGTTTCGGAGACCGCAGTTTCTTCATTTTCTGACGGCTGTTCCTCACTCACTTCAGTGAGGGTGGTTTCCATTTCCTCTTCTGTGCCAGTTTCAGTTATTTCTGGATTGTTAGAACTCGTTTCTCCAACTGATTCCAAGACCTCCGTCTCAGATGATCCTTCCTTGGTTTCCGCGGATTCCTCTATCATGCGTTGATAAGCATCTCGCTCATGCTCAGATATATGAATCGCTGTAGTTTCGGGTATGTTTGCTGCATATACTGGGGTACAAAGCAGACCCGCGCAGAGCATAGGAATTGCCGGTTTGATGAATTGTTTTTTCATTCAAAAAAAATCCTCCTTTGAATTTTCTTAATTATGGGAAGATTTTTGTGAAAATTAAAAAAAGCGGGATGTCCCGCTTTTTAAGTGAATTGCTCGGCCAGTGAGTAACAGAAGATTCCAGATTGGAAGTTCTAATGTTCTATATTCTGATTCTGTACGGCTCGATCGTAATTGTGCTGCATATTTGTGATGATATGCTCGATACTTTCCGCCATTTCCGGATCTTGATTCCTCGTCCATTCGATTGCCTGCTGAAGGGAATCTCGGTATTGAATGGCATGTTTGGCATTTTGGACAGTGCCGATCTGTTTCATGATTTCATCAATTTGTGATTGATATGCTTTTGCAGTCTGTTCCTCTATTGTCCGATTTGCTTTTTCCAACGCTTTCTTTTCTTTTGTAAGTTGTTTATTCTGATGTTCGATGTTGAATATACGTAGGGATTGATCTTGGTAAAATGCATTAGCACGTTCTGCATATTCTGGAAGTGTTTCTCCTTCCTCCGGTCCGGGAAGGGATTTTTCCAGAGCCATGTTGATATTGGCGTAAAATTTTCCGACTTTTGTGTGTTCGGTTTGCATGTAACGATTCTCTGGTTCCAGCCCACACTCTTTCATATAATTATAATACTTGACATGGAGGTCCCGCATATCCTGCCGATCTTTAATAAAAGATCTGGCACTAAGTTTTCCATCTTTGACTGGAATTACGATAGCATGGATATGTGGATTATTTTCATCCATATGAAGCACAGCCGATGCGATATTTTCTTTTCCGAACTGATCTTCCAAAAAGGCTTTTGACTGTTGGCACCAATAATCAATACTAAAATTATCTGGCAGATTATCCGTTCCGTATGCCATCATAATTTCCCAGCCAAGGGTTGCGTTTTTGTGGACTTTATGGTTTGCATAATACGGTAACGACATGACGTGTTTTTCATAAAAACTATTATATGTTTCACCGACTGGTAATCGGATGACTTGTTTGTTTTTATGCAGAAGCGTCGGATCTGCATTTGGTATATTTCCGATACGGTAGTTATGCTTGAATTTAGCTGCAAATCCTTGTGTTGAATGAATGGATTCCATCTGTAAAATCTGTTTTCCCATAGTGGTACTCCTCCTGTTGCTTTCTTGGAGAAATTATGGGATAAGATCTAGGTTGGTAAGTGCTAATATTAGCAGTTTGTTTTTACAGAAAAAAAGCATCGCAATCAGCGATGCTTTTGAACATGATTATTTTACGGATATTAAAAATGCGTTTTTTTTGATCGCGTGCTATTTTGTTATCTCCTTTTCTTTTTTCTGAATTGATAAATCACAAAACCAATTCCAAAACCACAAATTAATCCACCAACTACGAACGGTAGATTAGAGATATCGAACGGTTCTTCTTCTACTTCTTGTGCCTCTGGGATGGTTTCTGCTTCTGAAATGGTTTCCGTCAATTCTGGGAACGCAGATTCCAATTCTTTTTTTTCATGCTCCTGCTGTATTGCAATATTTTGTTCTACAACTACGGAATCATTAATGATGTTTGCATTTACTTCCATAGAATTGCTACCAGATACCATATAGATGATTAAATCATCAATATAAATATCTTCCACAGCGGAAATGTCATAGTATTTTCCAAAGTTACCTTGCTGACCAGCGTGTTCTAATGCAAAATCTAATTGATTTTCAGGAACCCAGTCCTGAAATGTGTAAGACATGGTAGAACTTTCATAGTATGAGCCTTTTGGAAGCGTTACATCTGCTTGAAAATAATGTTCACTATCCAAAACAATGTCGTATACTTCTTTTTCTCCGACTAAACGGTATGTAACTGTATCAAACACACCGTAGTCTTTCATAGAAATATGAATTATTCCACTTTCTTGGCCATCAGAAAAATCGTATTGAGATGGGGTCATTTCGAGATCATCTATTTCCGTAATACCATCCGTTTCAAGACTCGAATTATTTTCTGGAAGTTCTTCAAATAATTCAGTAACTTGAATGGTTAAACTACCATCCTGAGATGGAGATAATGTATCAGGTGCAGAAAATGCATACCGATCTTCAATATCTGTCGATGATAAAACAACAACATCATAAACAGTATCTTTATCTAATGGTAATTCCATGGTATATTGATAATCTTTCGTTAATGGATGAGGTGAATTATTTAAGTACACCTCGATTCTTTCGTCAAACCCTTCCGGTACAGAGGCGGAAATAGTGACGGTTACCTCGTTACTCAAATCTTCTTCGTCCCACTGAATATCTCTTCCGAATGCGGTAATCCAGCAGTTAGAAAATAAAAGACAAAGTATGGTAAAAATATAGGTAATTTTTTTCATGTTCTCTTTCTCCTTTTCCTTTTTATGATCTTTTTATAATTATGGCGTTGAATCGTATGTATTATAACATTTTTTCTGCCGGAATTTGGTTTCCAGCAGAAAAAATGTTTTTTTATACATATTTAGGACGTCAGAGCGGGAATCCTCGGCCATTCAATGACCGAGTAGTTCACCGACTTAAAACCCACATGCCACTATTTTGATGACTCATTAAAAAAGATAACGAATAAGTTTCATAACATTGAGCTGGTTTACTAGGATTATTAATATAATAATTTCCTAATGCATCCATGCCTGTAATTACCATTAAATGTGCATTGGATGTAAATGTATTGGTTGGCGCACCCTTTTTTGTTCCCTTAACAGAAATAATCACAGGCAATCCTTGTTGTAATGATGCCGTCACTTCTGCTGGTGATGAGATTCGTTTGCATTGTAAGCCATAATAGGAGGCGACTGCGTTATAAATGGCATTACTTGCACCAGCACCACTCACATGAAATGCTTTATAATTTCCTCCATTGTGATCCATAATAGACTGTCGGATGTCGCTTGGATATACAAACTGTCCAGTATGGTAACTTACTACCATAGCTAATGAAGTGATAGAACAACCTGAATATGCAATATTTTTATCACCAAAAGGTAAGCTGCTCCATGGGGCATTATTACCCTGCGGAAAATACGGTACTTTATTATTACTAAGATTGTTAGGAACACCATATCCATTCGCATCAATTGTAAGAGTTCCAGTACTTCGCATGGACATAAAAATTTTCTGCGCATATACTCTTCTCTGCGCCAATTCTTGCATCGGTTTTCCATTGACTAATGGGCATTGAGTGATTGGATGGTTGGCAGAACAGATACATCATTCAATCACTAAAGCCCACAGATCACATGCTGTTTGGACATCTGAAATACCTTTTACATCACTTTGTCCATTATACTTTTTTAAATTTCTAACGAAAGGCGATGTAAAAGAAGGGCTATTTAATTCATCTAACATAAATTGAATCTGAACATTTAGATCTTCCCAAGTAGTATTGTTTTGAGCCGCAGTTTGTTTTAAACGCTCGAACCGTCCGCCACCCCATTGTATAATTCCATGATGACTTCCAGAAGATGCTTTGGGATTAAAATGTGACTCCTGCCATATATTACCACAGGCTCCGGCAGCAAATTCAGGAGTGTACCCAGCTTTAACAAGCGCATTGAATACCGCCGACATATTCGTAATTTGTTCTTGTGTTAGCCCATTCAAAGAATTGAAACTAAACGATCCAAATGTGAATGTTTTTGTTGGTATATAATATTGCGGTTTAAATTTTGTATCTTCCAAGTCCTGACTGGTAATTATTCTGGCACCCACCTGGCTGGCATCTCCCATAGGATTTTTTTCTTTTGAAGCTGCATACGCAGTCATTTCAAAAAGATTTGTCAATGGATCCGTTATAGAACCAACGGTAATGTCGCCAGATGTTCCTTTATACTTATCCAGTAGCCCGTCTGTATATTCGCTGTACCATCCCTGCCACAGCGGCTTATAGGCCTTTAGCTCATCAAATGCTTTTTTAGACATATAACTGTTCTTCCAAACAACTCCAGGAACCAGTTCTTCGCCTTCCTGCGGATATTTTCCGTTCAATAAAGCAAATTCCACAGCTTCAAAACGCCGATTCATTTCCGCATCCCAATTCAAAGTATTGGTTACCCAGGAATCTGTTTTTCCAAGAGTCAGTCGGTCATATGCAAGCAGCATATTATTTTTTCTGGTTAGCGACGGATAATAAATAAATGAATTTCCATACACATCCATATACATAGCAGAATCGTCCTGACGAAGTACATTATTGATTTCTGCCGGAAGTTTTGATTCCTCCATTTTGTTGCCATATTTATCTTTACGGTAGTCTTCCGGATTATTCGGATCTCCTCCTGGTTTTAAAGAACTAAGAGATTTTTGTCTTTGAATGGTTCCTGGGATGCCTGTAATCTGTACATCGTTGTTGATTTTAACCCTGTTTCCAGTTCTTCTTAAAATTCCTTCTGCGTCAATGGCAACATCATATCCGGCACCTGCAGCCTCTTTGATTTTGTCAAGATCGGCAATGTTGATTTCTTCTTTCTCTCCAACCTGCTCTCCTGTATTCTGATCGACTGCATTCGGATCCCAATCCTCATCGTATTCATAAACTGCAAATAAATTCAAATCCCTATTTTGCATGATGCGGTAAGACGTTCCGCCTTCATACTGTTCTCCTGTTTCTTCATCTTCCCATCCCTGGAAGGTGCTTTCCCAAAGGATTGCTCCCAGTGATTTTTTTAACCGGATTGTTTCTCCGACTTTCGTTTCTATTGTAGCGTATACTGCTCCTGCCATGTCGTCGGCAACATAGTAGGTGTCATAATCAATTGGATAGTAAAATGATACTTGTACAGGATCATCTGTCACAGCGTAGAATTCGTATGTACCAGGACGGAATTTAGCCTTATCATTATCAGCAAACAAGTATTCCTTTTCTTTTTCATCCATACAATACCAATAAATACCTTTTCCGCTTAGCGTATCTGATGAGACATCGTCACCTTCTGACTCAGCATTTTCTTCAAAGCGATACGCATATTGTTCTGGATCCGGAAATGTATATTCGTCTTTTGGTCCAATATCCTGCTCCAAACTGTAAAGTTCATCGCCATTCACATTGTAAAAATACAAGTGAACCCGTTCTTCCCATGTCAGATCCATGGTATTTTCACCGGTCAAGACAGGATTATCGGATTTTACATAAAAGAAATGGTCGCCTGCAGACCAGTCAAATGTGTCACCTTCTTTATAAGTTGCGATATGGTTCCCGTCTTCATCTTTCTCTTCCCATTCAATTCCCGTGACCTGATCGTACAGTTCCGGATACATCAGGTTATTTTCATCTTCCTCAACCGGCAAATATTTGTAAGGATCCGGGTCTAAGAAGGTATACCCATGTTTTTCACTGACTTTCTTTTCTAATTCTTCGATTTCTTCTCCGTCGATGGTGAAAAAATACAGATAAGCCCTTTCTGATGCGGCATTAGCCCGGATTGAACAAAGAGGACAGAGAAACCATGTATAAAAAAGAACAAACAGCAACATAAATGTTTGATAATACTTCGGGCAAGTTTGATTGTTTGTCACAATTACGCCTCCTTCTTTTTGTGTGCCAGCGGGGTTAAAATCCCGCTTATTTTTCTGTTTGTTAATAAGAGTTATTTCATCCAGTTCCAGACTGAGTTTCGGTATCTTTAACCGGAAGAGTATCCACATATTGCTGAAACTTATTCATCGCTTCTGCCTCTGTGCTGCCCTCATATGTACTTCCGTCTTCCAGTAAAGTGTACACATAAACAGCTGGGGTTACATCCTGATTGACAGATTTTGTGTATGCGTATCCCCGATAAGTCAATGCACCGGCTTCGTTTAAGACATCATCACCGGAAATACTGTCTCCATATTGTCCAACTGCGCTGTAATCCACATCTTTTGCAGGGCTGAAACTGGGATCTCTGGATAAATCACCGATTGTAACATAAACAACGGAACTCATGTGGCCACCACATTCGTAGATCCATTCATATTCATAATGACCATGTGTAGTTGGGGAGGCATTTCCTGCATCTTCGCAGGTTCCCCTGTTACAATAATCATCACTATGATCGCAGCCTATATGTCGATGTTCTTCTTGACAGTTATATACATAGCGCTTATTTCCTGTCATTCTCCAGCCACCATGAGCATTATCATCTTTTCCGTGCGTGCAGAGGTCATCCAACTCATCCCCCATTCCGGTACTTGGGACTTCATCGCAGGATTCACATTCCCATCGTTCCCTATTGTAATTTACAATGTCTTTTGTGAAATCATTTCTGAGCCAAATGGTAGAGCCGTTTTTGTCACATAATCCCTTATCCTGCGTTGTTACCAGTCCGGAATCATCCTCTGCTCCGTCCACTTCAGCACCATGGCCTGGGTGATATTCTTCAATCGAGATCTGATGGGTTGCTGCCCATAAGAAATAACAATAATCTTTAAAGTGCTGTTTGATATCCTCATAGGTCTTTTTTTCTGCTTCAGATGCATGATCCGACGGTTTCTGGAATGGATATGGCATAAAACGACTTGCCATGGAAATAATTGCTTTCGTGTTATTGAGATCAACATGGGTTGGCTCTAGTTCGTTGCCGTATATATCGCGGAACACAATGTCATAACTTTCATAAAACGAAACATTTTCATTTGTAGTAAGTCCCATAGTGGTACTGTACTTACCACGGTGGTTTGCTGCATCGTTGATTTCCGCCATAAATGCTTCGTTTTTCTGGGTAAGTTCTGTGATCACTTCCTGAACAATCTCCGTATCCTGGGCGAAGTTATACGGTTTCATCCGGCTGTTTTTTGCGGCCTCTTGTTTTTCTACGATGCTCGAAATCAGGCTGGTAGCTAAAATGATTACAAGAATGATGACTGCAGCCCAACCTAAGAAAGAACTTACTTTTGCTGCAAGCGCTGTAATCTTACCGGAAAGACCGGCGAAAAATTTCCCTACGACCGTATTTCCAAGTTTTGCTTTTAATTGTGCTGTGATGTTTCGCATAGGATGCGCCATAAATTTCAATGCACTGCTCGCATGCTGAACGGAACGCTTGGTCATGAGGTTTTGCATACGGTTACCTAATAACTTATTTCCTGCTTTGACGCCGATTTTTTTCGCACTTTGGGCCGCTTTGCTTCCGATTGCTTTTAATGGATCGGATGCGACCTTAAAAGCGATTTCTGATACCAGCTGCTCCTTATTTTTAAACGGTATTTTATTCAGGATCGTTAATAGGAGCCTCATGCCGGAACGGTATGCCATGTATGTGTTTTTGGATAGACCAATGATCTGGCCAAGCGCCCTGGCTGCATCCGAATCCCGCATCGAGGATTTTAGCAATCTGGTCAGCCAGCCACGCACAACCGTATGAAAACCGAAATTGCCGGATAAGCCGTATTTTTTATTTAATTTTCCAGAGTATAAAATTTCCAAAAGAGCTTTCTCATTCTTCCCTGAAAACTTCTTCATAAGCGACTGTAGTTTTGCAGGAGTCAGGTCTTTAATGGGAATACCCTGTATTACCTTTTTGAATTCATCGCTGACATCCAGATTCTGTACCAGGCTGATCAAAGTATTGTTATCCATATTGGCAATCATGGACATCAAGGATTTCTCATTTGAAAGCCCGAAAACATCTCCCATCGCCTTGAAAGTTGCGCTGTCCGCCATAGTCAGACCTTTTTTGCCAACCAGAACCATCGCCATGTCCATATTCCGTATTCTGCTAAGTGCAGCTTCTGCCTCCTGAAGCCCAACACCAAATTTTGCCGCATACAATGCAGCCATGACATCCATGTTACAGCGTGTAGTCCGGGCAATCTGCATAGCTCCGTTTGCCAGAAGCTTGCGATGCATGACAATCGCAACCGGTGCAGTGTAATCAATTACATCCATTGCTACCCTGCCCGCTTCCGTTTCACGACTTAACACTGACTGCATGGCAATGCGTCGGCTTGCATGAAAGACTGAACGGAAATGGTCCGGAGACAGTATTCCGCGTACCTGATAAAATCGCCTGGATGCTAGAATCTGATTACGAAACCGATCCTGAATATTGAAACTGTCTGATGGCTTTATTGCATTATTACCCCGAGCGAATCCTTCGTATTCAAGGTTTGCTGACTTACTTGATGTACCTATGTTCTCATTTATGTTAAGAACGGAATCCTTGGTGTCTTGCTTACCGTCTCTTTGGAAGAAGTTTGTAAATACATCAGAAGACAGTGTGGTTATCGCAATGTTAGCAGCAGATTGTTTATTAGCGCCGGGAGTATCCTGCCTTTTTAATGCTTTTGTAATATCATCCGGATGGTAAAGATTCCTCGTTTCCTGCTTACCAGCATGTGAATAAGTATCTGCTGCTTGCATGGATGAAGACAATATCTGAGCAGCTTGCTGCCGCACTGTTTCAGAAAACAGCCCGCCACGTGTGGTTTGCGATGTCTCAACCGGCGATTGGATACTGGTTCCGTTTCCAAGGATCTGGATACCCCCCGCTTCTTTTCCTGGAGACTCTTTGTTTGGATGATAGGGTTCATTTGCTCGGTAAAATGATGAAACGGATTCCGTGTTGGACTTTTCAGTCTGCCGCCCAGTACTTAAAATGATCCGTTCATTTCCAATAGATTGAAATCCGCCCATGCGAGATGTTTTGTATCCCGATTCGGAAGATGGACGTCTTGGACGTTCTTCATTAACCTCCGTTTTTATTACCGCATCATAAGGCCTCTGTGTATTATAAGCAGATTCCGTTCCCACCATAGGCTCTGTAGGCCCTGTCATTTGGCGTTCTGCCACTTTCTTTTCGCTTAACGGCTCCTTGTCTGATTCAGGATAAGAGGATGGCTCTTTTGTATCCGCATTCCGTCGTTTTTCTTCATGTTGGTATGGTTTTGCAGATTCCTGTGATGGATGTACGCTTGAATACTCTGTTTGCGTTTCTAAATGTGAGGTGCGCTCTATCTGTTCTTTTGTTTTTGATTCTTGTGTAAAACTCCAGTCCCCGGAAGGTCTGCTGGTTTCCCGTTCCGGCCTGTGTGAAAAATCTGTTTCCCTGTAACGGTTATATCCAGCCAGTCCTTCCCGTTCCAATGATTCCGGATAAGAAGATTTTCTGGATTCTTTAGGTGGTTCGACATGGTGTACTGCTTCCTGTTCTATTCGTGATTCGGAATAAACAGAAGATGAAGAACGTTCTGGATCAGCGTAAGAATCCTGTCTTATTTCTTCATTTCGGTAAGGCTCTGGTGTTTTCTGGGATAAACCTTGTGTTTGATATGGCGTTCTGCTTTGAGAACCTTCTGTCCGCCTTTCCCTGTTTGTTTTTTTCTTTTTCTCTTTTTGGGGGTTATTGTTTTCTATCTCTTCTGGTTCTTCTTCGGATTCCTGGATGGACGACAGATTTTCTTCCTCGTTTTGTTCTTCGGATTGTTTCGTCTGCTCCGTTTCCCTCTCTCTTTCCCGTTCCAGTTCCGATTCAAGATCTGGTTCATCTCTTTCTGCTTCAGGCATACGGGACATCGTAAATTCTTTCTGGATTTCCTGTACTGCTTCCTGAACACGCTGCATATCAATTCCCCGGCAGAGGAATACAAACATACCGTTTGTTTTGACAACATCCTGAACTTCCGATGCCATCCGCTTTTCCCATGGAATTCCCTTTTCCTGCAGCTTGATTTCTATGAGGCGTACTGCCTCATCTTCTGCTGCGATACAGAGACACTCATCGGTTTGTCTGATATCCCGGCGCAGGACATCCTGATAATAGGAATTGGCTTTAAAAGTATCTATCCCTTCAAACAGATCTGGCAGCCCCTGTAAGAAACCCTGATACAGTTTCACCACGATACTGAGCGATTGGTTTGTTAATTGATCTTCCTGCATGGTAGTTCCTCCTTCATGTATTTTTACAATTATGGAACAATTACTGCAGGAAAAGGCGAAAACTGACAGAGGGTGGTATGAAGGGCTTAACAGGGAAACGCATGAAAAAGATAGCTTTTTCTTATCCGCAAGATTTTTTCATTGTTGCAATGAGGTTTTTTCGGTATAATGAAAGAAAATAAAATAACTATCGTTTAATCATGACTCTCTCAAACGACGCAAAAAAAAGAAAGGAGGAAGCGGGAATCGCACTATTTCCTGTGTTAAATTATGAAACGGATTGAAGATATGACGATAAACGAATTGAAAGAAAACGGATTTGAGTTGGACGAATCGATCTTTAAAGCTATTTATGAAGATCCCAGATTACGGGATTTACCGCGTCAGGTTGGATTATATGGTTTTTTTGCCCGATATATAGTAGCGGAATCAAATATTTACTTTGTGTTTGGAGTGAATCAATCTCTTGTGTTTGGGGAATTTGTGGAGGCTTTCGATCATATTTTTCCCGAAAAAGTGGTGGAAAAATGTGGTTACTTTGATCCCAAGCTCTATGGAATTGATATGCTCTGTCCCGGATGTTCTGTAGTAGCGATGCCATTTCAGGCGGATGAAATATTTGCTTCCGTTCAATTAATGGAAATGTTATGCAGGGCATATCAGAAATACAAACTTGGTATTCCGGAATACATTACGGTGACTCCTGATACAAAAGAAACCCTGTATGCGTTCCGCGATGTTACGAGCAATCCGGAAATTGTCAATAACCATGCAAAGTTTTCGTTTCAGATGCGGCAAAAACAGTATTTGCTGGATAATGCGGTTTGGGAATGGCCTATACGGCCAGACGGCAGAAAACCGGGGCTTCTGGCTTTTTCATCCTGTTCCAGATACTCTCCGCATGACATCGATGTAAAACGCATGCAGCGGCTTTATGATTCCCCAAGCCGATGGGATAAAGTTTTTCGTTCGGAGGAATGTTACGGAAGTAAGCGCAGTTCTGTGTTTATCGACAAGAATGAATTGGATTTTGTCTGCCATGGGCTGGATCAGATGCGGATTCCGTACATACGTGATTTTGTAGATAAAAAAACCGCAAAAGCAGACCGTGACGAGAGACAGTGGTACGCATCCTTTTTTAAGGACGAATTTCATGAAAGCAGAGCGAATGATTCTATGCTTGTAGTTTATCGTCTGGATTATGGCGCTGTTTGTTATTGGAAAAACATGTATTTAAAAAGCCAAGTTACGGATGAGGAGCGTGAATATGGAAAACGGCTGTTTGATGACTTTTTTGACATAAGGATCGGACAGCATGTTCCTGCAGTATATACGTTTAACTGTCCTCCGGAAAAACTCACTGCTTTTCGGCAGTTTGCAAGTGAAAACAGGATTCCTGTAGGATTTGTAGGCAAACGCGATTGGACTTATGAAAAAGATATTACCATGGTAGTGCCTTATGAGCACGTGCCTCCGATTGTGGATTGGCTGCACCGTCTTCGTTTTAGATATAATACCACTCATTTTGACAGCCTTATAGGGGAGTTTCGTAACGAGAAACGCTCATATTCTAAAGACGGGCAGTCTGTTTGTCTTGGTGGCACCTGCTGGTCTGATGATTCATCCCGTACCTGGCGCTATCCGCTTAATTCGATTAACGGAATCGTCAAGCCACAAAAATAGTGAGTCAACTACTCGGCCATTGAATGACCGAGAATTCCCGCTTAGAAATCTTAAAGAACCCGGCAGATTGCTGGGTTCTTCGTCTGATCAGATATTGTATGTTTTGATGTAATTTACGATTGTATTTGCGATTTCCTGGATACTTTTTCTGGCATCAATGCGAAGGTCAATTTCTACACCTTCTTCCTGAAACATCCGATCATCGTTTTCCAACCGTTTCTGGACCTTTTCGGGTAGGTCCCCGCGCTGCCGCATGCGGTTTTCCAGTACATCCCTTGGAGCATCCAGGAACACTACAGCAATCGTTTTATTACCATGATACCGTTCCTTTAATTCTTGTACTCCTGGAAAATCCACCACATATATTTCCGCATTTTCCACCTGTTTTGCTGTTGTACAGTAACGATAGCCATCAAATTTGGTAAATGCAATCCGGCTATTTTCTGGAATCCGATCAAATTCCTCTTCAGAAATAAAAATGTGCCCCTTTTCCGTTTCTGTACATTTTGGTCTTGTCGTATAAGACTCGATTGAGTTCCAGTCGTACTTGTCTTTTAATTCCTGTGAAACAGATGATTTTCCGGAACCGGAACGTCCGCACAATGCTATTAAAAAATTGTTCTGCATACATACTCTCCTTTCAGGCTTCTCCATGCCTTCTCTTTTTTTTCTTTAAAATTATGGAGGAGGATCCTGTGGAAAAGTTGCTGTAAGTGGATTGTATATGTATGATGCAGCAAAAAAACCACGGGGATCTCTCCTCGTGGTTTGCGGTTTTTGGGTTACTGATTTCGGTTACGCCAGCGATTTCTTGCATCGCATGTTCTCATTTCCGGATACCATAAATGCCTAGCCTCTGCAAGGTTGTTTTTCATAATATCCACTGCATAAATCCATTCCTCCTCAGTTAGATCAATATCTTTCCGATTGATTTCGGTAGCTTGATCCATTAACACTGGCTTCATTCCATTTTTAGCAGTCCCAAGAGGAGCCCAGCAGTTCATAATCTCAAAGCGGTACGGATATTTCTTTGCGGGAGCACAAGTAACCTTAATGGAATAGCATAAATTTTTTCCACCTTCCATTCGTTTCTGGTGTTTGACGGGTGTTTCATAAATGACATATGTTTTAGAAGTCGCAGGTGTTACCTTCTGCACCGTTTTTGGTTTACAGCTACTTAGAATTCCCATAGCGTGGTAATCGAGAGCTTGTGCAATGGATTGAATATCCTGACGATTGTTTGGATATTTTTGTACACCCTTCTGTAAAAATTCCATCTGCGATTTCAGAGCCGCCACTGTTTCATTTACATTTGGCGACTCCAGTAGTAAATCTCCCGGAGCTTTTCCTGCTAATTTTCCAAGTCGCAGAGGCAAAAAAGCAGGATCTGGCTTATCCTGACAATCTTCCTCGTTTTCTTGTATCATTTGCGCATCAGATGACATCCGGAAAATCAGCTCTTCCGCAAAATCCGTTTTTCGTGCAATCAGCGGAATATCCTTGAGTGGAATATTAGCTGTGACGGATTCCTGCTCACTAAATGTGAACAGTGTAGCAAGGTAAATGGACTGCGGAGCAAAAATATTTAGAAACGGCGTGTCATGCCGGTCTTCTACTTTTTGCAGAAGATCTGTAAATGACAGACGCTTATCCGTTCGGACAATGTCAGCGATCTGACCCGCATATTTTTTGTTCTTACTTTCCTCCATGATTCTACTCCTCTGCTGTTAATTTTGATAGCGTCCGACTGCCCTATTTGCAAGCGCTTTGGCAAGCGGAGATGTTCTGACTGTAGAGTTTGAAGGATATATTTTTGAATATTCCATCTGGTTTTTTTTCTTATCCATAAAAATATGGACAGATAATGTACCGAGCAACGATACATGTCTTGGATAGTGCAGATTTTCATATTCTTCTGCACCATCGAAACTGACTGCTTCCAACTGAGGTGATAATAACTTCACTCCTTTTCCGTTGGAGATCGTTTTATAATATTCTGTCCCTATCGGCACTAATGTTAAATCCTCCAGATAAAAGACTGGCATTGGATTTCCCTCTCCATAGGGGGCATATTTTTGTAATTCTTCGATTGTTGCTTCAATTTGATTTGCTTTAATGTACAAGTCACATTCGTTCTTTTCAATGAATTCTGACCTCTGTCCTTCCAGTGTACGAAGCAAAGCTTTTCGAAATTCTGGAATCACCCCCGTATGAAGTTTTAATCCAGCTGCCGGCGCATGACCTCCATAAGAAATCAGCCAGTCCTTGTTACTATCTAACAGTTCTTTTAAATTACAAAAACCATCAGAGCGGCTGGAGCCTTTTGCAATACCGGAAGTGGAACTTTCTCCGAGTAAAAAGCAGGGAGAATGGAATTTTTCTGCAATACGCCCTGCTACAATACCAATAATACCCTCTGGAATATTTTTTTCATAAATAACCAAAGGATAATCACTCTCCATGTGATTTTCTTCAATTTTCTCAATAATTTTCTGCGTCCATGTATCAGACAATTCTTTTCTTTTTTTATTATCTTCCAGCAACGCCTGCGCCATTTCTTTTGCTTCTGCATAAGGTCCTTCAAAGGTCAAAAGTTTAAACGCATCCATTGCTCCGTCATCTCGGAGTCTTCCTGGTGCATTCAGAGCTGGCGCCAGTTTGAATCCGATATTCGTTTCCGTAATATAGCGATCCAGATCCAGTTCGCATAAAAGAGCATACAACCCCTTTGTGTTACCTCTTCGGTCAACCATCGTCTGTAAACCGTATTTCACAATTAAACGGTTTTCGTACAATAAAGGAACAGAATCTGCCACGGTCGCAATCGCCGCCAATGACAGCAGCCTGGGCATCATCCAGTGTTTGGGGCCGAGTAGCATCCGGCATAAACGGTACGCTAAACCTGCCCCGCAGTATCCATTGAATTTAGCACTGTCCTTTATTGCATTGGGATCGATTACGATATCAGCTTCTGGAAGAATAGGCAGTTTTGTTTCTTCATCCCAAACAGGCAGATGGTGATCTGTGACAATCACTGTCATCTTTTTTTCTTTTGCCCGATGGATTGCGTCCATGGCAGTAATTCCATTATCTACTGTGATTAAAAGCTGGCTATCATCAAATTCTTCCACAGTTTCCTTTTTTAATCCATATCCTTCTGAAAATCGCTTCGGAAGTCGAACAACTGTTTTGGCATGTACGCAGCGCAGACCAAGTTCCAGTATACTGGAAGCGCAGATACCATCCACGTCATAATCGCCGGCAATATAGATTGTTTTTTTTGCCTGGATTGCGTCTCGGATTAGCTCAGCAGCCTGATGAAGCTGTTCAATCGGATATGGAGTTCTGTCATTTAATAAATCATCGACAGACATTCCTGTATTTGCGCACACTACATCCTGTACGGTCTGAAGTGCGGCATTTTTTTTCCTTACCATCTCTTTTCCTTTCCGCATTTTCTCAAAAATGTCTTAATTATATTTTCGCTACAATTATGGAATTTGATGAAAAGAAATAAAAAGAGGAAGCCAATTACGACTTCCTCTGGATGATAAAGGGTTAAATTTTTTAGGAATCTTGTAGCTCACGCTGTACCTTTTCCATAATTTTCTGCCTCAGCTCATCGCCAGACACTTTGCCGGAGAGATATAATCGAAGTGTATCCTTTTCTTCATCAGACAAATTCATACCTTCCAAGGACATTGTTGTAGCGACTTCACTTACACTTTCTTCTATTATTTTCGCAGAGTACCACGTCTGACCCACTGGATCAGGCGTGGGTGAATGCGTAAAACAAAAATGCAACATAGGAATACCGATGTTATTCTTTCTGTTGGTTGATATATTGTTTGACTCCGGCTGCTGTACGGTCGCTGACACTTCCAATAAAATAACTCATGCTCCAGAAATATGGCTTCCAGTAATACGCTTTCAACGTATCTGCGTATTCCGCACGCATCCGCCTGGAAGATGCCGATTTGTAGGCGTTAATAAACTCTGCCAGGTTCATGTTTGGTTTTCCGTCAAACAGGATATGGATGTGATCCGGCATGCATTCCATGGCCTGTATCGGGAGATCCCGTTCCTTAAAATAATCCATGGTGTATTGTTTTAACCGGGTTTCCAGTTCCCCCTGAATGACCGGATGTCTGTACTTTGTCACCAGTACCAAATGGTACTGGATCAGGAAACAACTGTGCCGGTTCTTATAGTACCCTTCCGAACATAAGTTCATATTTCTCCCTCCAAATGGTTGCAACTGATTTCTGTTTATAGTATAATTATACCATAGTAATCCAGTTTTTCAACACAATAGAAAGGAGGCAACCGATATGGGGTACATGCGTACCAGGAAGGTGATGATCAATCCAGGTCATCCCCTGTTTGATTACGCCAAAACCATTACTTCCCTGTCCAATAACCTGGCGAATGCGGCGCTGTTCCGTGAGCGTCAGGTGTTTACGGCTGTCTCCAAACCGGAGAATGAATGGACCGCTAACGAGCGGGAAGTCATGGAGGAGATCCGCCATGTCCTGCCGCTGATGAAACAGAAACGGCAGCTTCCCGCAAAGGGACGCTCCGTATTGGGAAGCGGGTATCTTTATGATGTCCTGTTCCTGACTGGAAATCCAGACTACTTCGCTGCCGGCCTTCCAAGACAGTCCGCCCAGTATATCGTAAAGCAGGCAGCCATGGACATGTTCAGCTTCCTGAAATCCTGCCGCGTTTACGCACAGGATCCGTCTGGATTTACGGGAAAGCCGAAACTTCCAGGGTATAAACGGAAGGGAGGATGCTGTACGGCCGTCATTACCAACCAGGACTGCCGGATTAAAACCGGAGCAGACGGGAAATGGTATGCGGAACTTCCGTTTATTAAGAAGGTACCTCTCTGTATCGGGGAACCGTTCCAGGACGCAAGGTTAAAGGAAGTCACGATCACCCCGGATAACGGAAGGTTTGCGTTCTCCTTTAAGTTTGAAGTCGATCAGGAACTGCCGGCTGCCAAAAAAGAAAGCGTCCGGATTTGCGCTGTTGATTTCGGAGTGGAAAACCTGATGGCGGTAACCAATAACTGCGGCCTTCCATCCCTCTTATATAAAGGAGGGACGGCGAAATCCGCAAACCAGCTTTATAACAAAACCATTGCCAGACTGGTAAGTATCCAGACACTGGAGACCGGAAAGAAATTTATTCCGACTCCGGAGTATCATGCTGCAACAAGCAAACGGAATGACCGGATCCGTGACCTGTTTTTAAAAGACGCGAAACATCTTGTGACGTGGTGCGTAGAAAACCGTATCGACACCATCGTCCTGGGTGTGAACAAAGGCTGGAAACAACAGGTAACGCTCGGCCGCAAAAACAACCAGGAGTTTGTCCAGCTTCCCCATGCCATGTTGCGAAGCATGATCACTTATCTTGCTTTGTGGAACGGGATCCGTGTGATTGAGCAGGAGGAAAGCTATACCTCCAAGGCAAGTTTCCTGGATGACGACAGCATTCCGGTTTATCAGCAGGGAAATGCTCCCTCCTACTGCTTTTCCGGAAAACGGATCAGCAGGGGCCAGTACCGTTCAGCAGACGGTATCATCCTCAATGCAGATATAAACGGTTCTGCCAATATCCTGCGGAAAGCATTTCCGGATGCGTTTGCATACGGAATGCCGGATCTGACTAAAACAGAGATCATCCGGCATCCGGATCTGGAAAGCTGCCGCCAGAACCGCAGAAACCAGACAGCGGCAGCAAAATCGATCAGTCATGCAAAACAGAAACGCATCGCACGGAAAAGAACTGTTGCTTAAACGTAATCCCTACGGGATAAGGCTTTGTGAATAGCCATAAGCCACTTATCGGAGCTTATTTCAGAAACCACGCCTGATGGCGTAGTTTCCTACGGCTTCAGACGTGGTAATTCATTGTGTATGGCGATCGATTTTTTAATCGCACTTCAAATGGAATTTCTTCATTTAACACAAATTTTCGAAGAGTCGTATTGATATCTTTTGCCAGCATCTCCTTTACACGTTCAATTTCCTCATCAGTGTGCGGTGTCCCGCCGGCATTCATTTCAATATACCACTGCAATACTTCTGCTTTTGTTTTTAAATCATTCACATTCACCTTCATCGTGTATCGAAGCTTCATGCTGTCCGTGTATTCGCGGTAATAGGAACCAAAAGCCGGAATCTCGTTTCGAATAAACCGCTGAAAAACGGTAATCCTCTGTAACCCGTCTACGCACACATAATCGTTATAGGCTCCATCCGGTACATTGTGATGCCATGACGGACAGTTAAAATATAAAATCGTACCCGATTTACCACCTCGTAAAAAATATTCAAGGAACGTAATCTGCTGCTGTTCCGTCCATACATGTCCACGCTGAAAATCAGGATTTAATTCCAATCCCATTTCTTCCTGTTCTTTTTCTATCCATTCGACAAGGTATTCCGGGCTACAGTCGATCTGATAACTGCCAGATGATGTAAACGGCGGAATATCTCTAAATTTTGTATATTTCATTTTTTCTCCCTTATTTTAATTTGCGTAGCAATACACACATCCATTTTTACAGGTATGATAACTTCCAATGTCCACACTTTTGCAGCATCCACATTCAGCGCGCTGTGATGGATCTTTCAGGATCTTTAGATCCTTACCCGTTAACTGACTGATTAAAGCCGCATCAATACAGTGTGTCGGATAAATTTCAAACCTGGATAAATCAACCCGTTCTGCGCAGGTTTCGACTTGAATCCTGTGTTTTTCTGCAGTTTCCGAAATAAATTGCGCCAGCTCCATGATTTCCTTGGTTTGAGGGCTTCGTATTCCATACGGAGCAACTCTGGATTGTAACTTTCCATAAATGTCAATAAACGAAATGACACACCGTTCCGTATATCCTTCTAACACTTCTGCGATTGATCGAAATGCTTTTTTATGGTATTCCATGGTATAAGCGTCGGAGAAGAAAATCGGGTCATACCTCCAGATTACCTGCTTTGGTGATGTTCTTTCGGAAAGCGCACGAAATACTGACAGCATATGGTGTTTATCCGGGACTCCTGGTTCGATTCTTTTTGAATACCCCGTCAGCGTGAACTGAAAATAAAACGGATATCCATTTAGCTCATCCAAGCGTTTTAGCATGGGTTCCGGATTTTTCGTCCAAAACACAAAGCAGTCTACGTTTTCTTTTGCCAATGAGATGGACTGCGAAAGAAATGGATTCATTGGTGCAACAATTTTTCCAGTCTTCAAAGCCTCAAAAAACCAATCGCTTTTATAATTGGGAATATCGCATCTTCTGCTTGCGCTGATAATCATTCTTCTCCTCCTTCGTACTCGCTTTCCAACTCTTTTAATGCTCCATCCACATCGAAACCGAAAAACTTCATCTCAGCCTGGGAAAATCCCATCGCTTCCAGATTCTGATATCCATCAGAAGCCGACTCTTCGCTTTCGAAGTTCACAACGCCTTTTGCGAGCACTTCAAGTTCATCAACATTAAACGGATGCTCTTTCTGATATTCCCTGGACTTTGCCAGGATGATCTCTTGAGCATTTTCGTCTATTCTGGCCATGGGATCAACATAGATCACACGACCTCCAAGCGTATCGATATAAGCGATCACCTTGCCTTCTTCCTCATCATTAGCTGTTTTCCAGGCGTCAATGCACAAAAAACCTTCCTCGTTAATAAACTCGCTTCTGATTTCGCTCCAAACTGGTTCTTTTCTCATTTTTTTCTCCTCTCGTTACTTTTCATAATTTTCTTATACTTCGTCCCAACGGTGATGCAATGCTAGGTAATATCCACAATCACTAACACCGCCGCATTTACAATCCTGTTCATATTTTTTTCGTTCTTTCTGCAGCACATAGTTGAGATATTGTCTTTCTTTTCCGTCATCTGACGTTTGGTACCGCTGTATACCTTTGGTTTGCCTCTTCTTGAGTTTTTGCTCATTATGTTGCCTCTCTAATATACCTTAGTCGATGAGTGCTATTTTTTAAACGCCGCAAACACCATCCGGTTAATTCCAATGCTTTTTCCAAGAATTCCGAATGCATCATTTTGGTAGTGAGTCGGCTCGGTATACCCTGCCTCTCTGGCCTCTTCTCCGCTTTCGTACACCTCCTGAATTGTTACCCACAAAAACCGTGGTGTCCTTACATAATCTCCTTTTTTCATGATCACATTCTCCTTTATTTTCTATTTTTTGCATCATTTCCAACGAACGCGATACGCTGCTGATATTCGTCCGTAAAACGAATAAAATATCTGACAGTTCTGGATATCGCTCTTTTGCCTGTTTTAACATAGGCAGAAGAAGTTCGTTATTTTCCCTGATATTTTTCTGAACTGCTTCATCTGATAGTACACCTGCCATGGAAGACATATTATGGTAGCGATCCAATCCTTTGATGATTACTGCTTCCTTACACGCAAGTATTTCTTGAAAACATCGCTCTTTTGTTTCTACTCTTGTTTCTTCCGACCATGGCTGGATTGTGAGACGTTTTACAATTTCTTTCACATGACCATTTACAGGCAGTAATTCCACCGGAACCCCACAGTCCTCGCAGACATCGTGCAACAGAATCCCAGCCATAATTTCGTCATTCCGTACACCTAAGACAGCTGCATAACAGGCCATTTGAAGCGGATGCACAATATAGGGTTCTCCATCTTTACGCATCTGCCCCTGATGCTTGATCCGTGCGAAATTTAATGCCTGGATACCTTGCTGCATGCCGGCTCCAACCATGAATCCGCGCAAATAAGTATACATCTTTTCTACATGATACATCTTTTAACCATCCTTTCTCTATTTCTTTTTCTGTATTTCAAACGAATTATGGAATTGGATGAAGAAATATTATCGTTATTTTTATTAAACAAAAGTCTCAATAAAAGATGATTTTTCATATCCGCAGAAGCTATTTTGTGGCGTTATGCCAAAATGGCATACAAAAAAACAGCCATATATCATGACTGCTTTTCACTGTATTTTTTTTAATCTGATTAAAGAACTCCACGCACTGAAACTTCTGCAATATATGGCCTGAACAAATCAGCGCATGCTTCCATTTCTTCCTTTGTAAAGGCAGATAATCCGCTGGGTTCCAATACTAAGTTGGAAGCTACATATTGCTGTAAATAATATTTTTTCGCACCATCCAGAACAGGAATAAGTTCTGACATGGTATCAAGGTGATGGATTCCCTTTACCAATGTGGTTCGAAATTCACCGTCTACCATACCAAATAACATAAACCATTTCAATCGTCTGACGCTTTCCATTACTTGTTCTGTTATTGCTTCGTTTTGTCCTCCCAATGAAATGCCACAGGCGTTTCCATATTCGGAAAATGGAGCTTTTACATCCATTGCAACATAATGAACCAGTTTTTCACCAATGCACTGACTTAAAAATTCCGGATTGGTTCCATTTGTATCCAGTTTGATAAGAAACCCAAGATTTTTAATATCCATCATCAGTTCTTTTAATTCTTCGGGATATAATGTTGGTTCTCCGCCAGTGATGCATACTCCTTTTAATATTCCAGATCGTTTTTTTAGAAACGATAAAAGTTCTGATTTTGTCATGACCGGATTGATGTTTGTGACTAATTCTCCATTATGACAAAATGGGCATCGGAAATTACAGCCGCCAATAAATACAGTTGCTGCTACATGGCCCGGATAGTCCAGTAAAGTAGTTTTTTGTAAACCACATATTTTTAAATTTCTCATTACTCACTCCTTAAACAGGCAGCGCATAAATGCGCCGCCTGTAAAACTGCTTATTCTGATTTCTGCGCCTGTGCCCAGCCACGGATTGGACCAGCGCCGGCAAAATTCTGATTTTCGACTACTAAAGTCGGAGCCGCCATAATGCCATACTGACGGGTAAGTTCTGGATTTGTTGTTGCATCAATGATTGTATATGCAATACCACATTCATCCAAAAATCTCTTGGCGATTGCGCAGTTAGGACAAGTAGGGGTTGTAAACAGCATTGGCATGTTAACTGTCTGCTGTTCTTCTATCTCCTGTTCAGATGTTTCCTGAGCCGGTATTTCGCAAGTACCATTTGTGCATGCATGATTTTTACCGCTGACATCATATGTCTGTCTGTCCTTAAATTCCTGTGCTTTTCCATCATTCCAGTTCTGAACCGGACGATAATAACCAGTAATACGGCTGTACACCTCTGTTACAGCACCGCAATGCGGGCACTTAAAGTGTTCACCAGCCAGGTAACCATGCTCCATGCAAACAGAATAGGTAGGTGAAATACTGATATAAGGCAACTTGTAATTACTACAGATTGTTTTTACCAGCTGGGCTGCCGCCTTCCAGTCAGGTAATTTTTCGCCAAGGAATGTATGGAATACCGTACCGGATGTGTAAAGCGGCTGGAATCGATCCTGAATATCCAAAGCGTCAAACACATCTTCTGTACTTCCAACCGGAAGGTTGGTGCTGTTGGTATAATACGGCGTACCATTTTCGTTTGCTGTAATAATATCCGGATATCGCTTTTTATCATGTTTTGCAAAACGGTAAGCGGTACTTTCGGCTGGCGTTGCCTCCAGGTTATAAAGAGCTTTGTATTCTTCCTGATACTGTACCAGGCGCTCTCTCATATGGTTCAACATCTTTTCTACAAAATCCTGACTGTCTTTATGAGTCAGATCATGTCCCAGCCACTTTGCATTCAGACACATTTCGTTTCCGCCACACAGCCCGATCGTTGAGAAATGATTATCAAAGGAACCTAAATAAGCCTTGGTATAAGGATATAAACCAGCATTCAGCAGGTTGGTAATGGTTCTGCGCTTAATATGCAGAGAACGGGCCGCTACATCCATTAGGTGATCCAGATTCTTCCAGAATTCTTCTTCTGTATCAGAAATATACGCAATATGCGGCAGGTTCAGTGTTACCACACCTACAGATCCAGTAGAATCACCGGAACCGAAAAAACCACCGTTCTTTCTGCGAAGCTCCTTTAAATCCAGACGCAGTCGGCAGCACATGCTGCGGATATCAGATGGTTCCATATCGGAATTGATATAATTTGAGAAATACGGAGTGCCGTATTTAGCAGTCATCTCAAACAGCAGCTTATTATTTTCAGTTTCAGACCAGTCAAAATCTTTTGTAATTGAGTAAGTGGGAATGGGATACTGGAAACCACGACCATCAGAATCACCCTCGATCATGATTTCAATAAATGCTTTGTTGATCATATCCATTTCCGCCTGGCAGTCACCATAAGTAAAATCCATTTCTTTACCGCCAACGATCGCTGGCAGATCCTTTAGATCAGCAGGAACTTTCCAGTCTAAAGTGACATTGGTAAAGGGTGCCTGAGTCCCCCATCTACTTGGTGTGTTCACACCAAACACAAAGGATTGGATCGCCTGTTTGACCCCCCTGTAAGTCAACTGATCTGTTTTAACAAACGGTGCCAGGTAGGTATCAAAACTGGAAAACGCCTGTGCGCCGGCCCACTCATTCTGCATGATGCCAAGAAAGTTTACCATCTGATTACAAAGCGTACTTAAATGTGCTGCGGGAGCAGAGGCGATTCGTCCAGCGACTCCCTTAATCCCCGTCTGGATTAACTGCTTTAAGGACCAGCCTGCACAGTAACCGCTTAACATGGAAAGATCATGAATGTGGAATTCGCAGTTTTTGTGTGCGTCTGCGATTTCCTTGTCATAAATCTTATTCAACCAATAATTTGCAGTCACGGCGCCAGAATTGGAAAGAATCAATCCTCCAAGCGTATAGGATACGGTGGAATTTTCTTTAACTCTCCAATCCAGTCTGTCCAGATAACCGTCCATCAGGGCCGCAAAATCAATTACATCGGATGCAACTGCACGGATATTCTGGTGCTGCAAACGGTAAATGATATAAGCTTTCGCAACATCAAAATACCCTGATTCAGAAAGGACCTTTTCCACGGAATCCTGGATTGCTTCAATGTGAATGGTATTGTTTACCACTTTACCATTGAGATCTGCCATAATGTTCATCATGATTTTGTTGAAGACATATTCTGCGGGTAGATTTACTGATGTTGCCGAAAATGCTTTCCTGATCGCATTTTCAATTTTCACTCCATCAAAATCTACGATGGTACCATTTCGTTTTACTACTTTTAACATAGTGTTCCTCCTATAATAAACTAGGTATTGTGTATTTTATTTTTGATATACACATGATATTGTGCCATATCAATTATGGATTTGGATATATCCAAATAAGTCATAAATAACACAAAACCGTTTTGTAAGCGGAGGCTATCGATTCATACAGTTTTGCTCGATGCCTCATGTAGTTTCAAAGAAATTATGGAATTGGATGAAGAAATATTATGAGAATAGATGAAAGTAAACAAGAATAAAAAAAGAAGACCTCTAGTGAGATCTTCTTTGTCCATGATAAAACTGTTTGATTGTTCTTGCTTCTTTTTCTGATACCAGAGAGAACAATTCTGATTCTGTTAGAATGCCGTTTCCGTACATTCGCGCAACTTCAATGTGCTGTTCCCGACAATTCCGAGCATCTCCATCCATGTGATATTATTTTCCTGCATGACGATTTGCTCCTATTTCAATCCTGTGTTCAACAAATCCATTCTCCGTTGCATCGAAATAACAGAAAAAGCGTTTCCCTGTTTTCGGGTTCGCATGCTTCCTGCGTCTAATAGCGCCGCTGATCACTTTGCTCATAGTATATCCTTCACCACGAATTTCCGTATAAAGGACATTGCCGATGCAAAACATAACACTGAATAACAGCCCCGCTCTGGTAATCATTGTTAACAGTTCCATATCCATCATGTATTCCTCCTTTGGATGCCTCTAATTTTTCGTCCTAATTATGGGAATAGAATCATGGTGTCAATGGATATTTGTGATTGATGAAAAAAATTACTGATTCTGGTCTGATTGTGTGGAAGACCGAAAACCTGATTTATGCGTAGCATCGGTTTTAAATGTACCATCTGCGCCTGTTGATGCTGTAAACTGATGCTTTCCATGCTGGTAATGTTCTCTATATTCCTGCATTTCTTTCTCGTGTTCTTTTTCAAACTCTTCTTTTTCCAGCTGCGCCTGAATGATTGCTTCTTCATTGAGGCGTTCAGATGCCAGCTCCATTTTAACAGTTGCCAGTACCTCATCACTCTTAAAGGAATCATCTCGCACAAACATAACAGACTCTGGTGCGAACAATAGTCTGATTTGATCACAGTAATCCTCCATAGGCGATGATGGTTGCAAGTGGTAGAAAATTGGATCGGAAGCTACCATTCCGTACTGTCCGCCTAATGTCATTGGAATGACAGTAACGCTAATGATAGGCATTTCACCAGCGCTGACATCAAACTGCGCCATTTCAGTTCCATAATCAGAGAGCAAACTCCACAGCCGGTTAATTTCTGCGGATTTCTTCTTTGGGAACTGCAATGCTACCGTGTTGTAAGACCCTGTCTTTTCCACTATAACTTCTGGATTCATGGTCAGCATGATGGATTTGCTGTGCGTCACTTCTTCTTGAGTAAGGTCCAGGTAATTCAGTTGGATATCCACAACGGTTAAGCTATGTTCCTGGTCATCCTTATCATGGAACGCATTCAGGATGTCGTTTGTTCCCGGAATTCCGATCTGTTTTAATTTCTGGGAAGCACGGTTGCGTAATATTTCTACCGGATCTTGCGCCAGCGCTTTATCTGTTTCCAGTTGATTGTAGTCAATACTATCAGTTTGATTGACTACCATCTGATGATCGTCCTTTTGCATTTTCGTTCTCTCCTTTTTTATGTTTCTTTAATTATGTCTCTATTTAGCGATAAATTGGCAAAAAAAGGACAGGATACTCCTGCCCCATTTTTTGTCTGATTAACGTTCCCATTCTTCTTTTCCGATTGGGTCAAACATCAGGTCGTTCATCCAATTGATTTCCAGTCCGCTGTCCTGTTCCTGGTCAAACTCTCCTCGTTCGTTCAATTGGGAAATGCCGTATGTTTCATCGAATTCCTGTACGGTGCGCTCACAGTCATACATTCCTTCCTTATAAAGGGATTCGCACAATGCATTCGTCATGAGTCCAGCAATCCCTTCATGTTCAACCGCTCCCTTAGCGGCGTCATACACTTCAATTCCGTCCACTGATACATTTTGGATTGTTTGCCTTTCTGGGTTAACCTGTATTTCAATGGCGTGTCCATGAAACGAAGCTGATAGCATTTGTTGTCCAGACATTGCACAATTCCCCAGTAAGTGTACAAATTCCACTTCCAGATCATGGTAACTATACTTGGGATAATATTCTGATGGGAGGTCGTGCTGCGTTTGTTGATGCAACCGCAATTCCGCTTCCATAACATCTCCTTTTTGGTGTCCAACGAACCAGCCTAAACATATGGATAAATTCCTGGCACATTCATTTTTCTCTAATGTATCCCATTCTGGCGTGATGGTAGCGCCATAATGGTAAGGGGACATATCCAGGCGTGGTACAGAAAACGAAATGCGAATCCTATCCTGTTCATCCACACCTAATTGAATGAAATTGCGGCTGATCCCAGTACGCATCTCCATGTATGCAATAGCTGTCTGTATATGGTTCTGCTCGATATAATCTCTTAACTTCTGATAAGCTGTCATTTCATCGCCCCCTTATCGCTCTGGGTCTTGTTCTTCCAATACCTGCTCATTTCCTAATAATTCCTGAGTATTTTCATATGGTTCCTGAGCGTCCATTTCGATTTGTGTTGGGCACCCATTTTCATCCAATGGTGTTACAATCTGTGTTTGGTCGAAATCATAAGCTTCGTATGGAGGAAACTCCTGTAATATTCCTTCATACTGTACATCGTCATAATCTTCAAATGGAATTCCATCTATATTTTCCTGTGTGATGGTTGCATCTTGAGCCTGCCCTTGAATGGACATTGATATTCCTAGTTCTTCTTGTATTACATCGGTTTCCTGATTTTCAATCGTTTTTTCTATTTCAGTTGATCCTATTTCTACCTGTTTTTGAGATTGTTCCTGTTCATAAGTATTTTTATAAAGATCAATGGATTGAGTGAGCGCATGGGTGCCAGATTCAATTGCATCGTAATCTTCTTTGATTTTTGCAACATAAATATCATGCAAGATATCAGCTCCATCCTTATGATCTTTGGCCGTGGATAAATCAATGGTTTGTCCATCAATCGATGCAGATAAACGTCCATTTTCCTGTTTTACACTCAAGATATGTCCGAAATCGAAATAATTAACATACCCTCTTTCGGTTGCAGTTTGAAACGCACGTAAGAAATCTTTTCGCGTCAATGTAGTTCCTGGACGCAGTGTATTTTTGTTATGCTCTGTTGCGCGCAGGATACGTCCGTCTTGTTTGTAACCGGTTCTATCATATAGTTCTTTGTCTTTTGATGGTGCATATTCCCTGGCTGTGTAATATAAAAGCAGTTTCCTTATATCACCGCAGATACGTTTTTCTTCCGCTGTCATTTCTTTCGTGTTTCCAAGATAACGACCATGCTCGTCGATACGGATTTGCGACATAATTCCAGGATTCAATTCCATAGTCACTTGGATACACGGTTTCCCATTTTTTGTTATAGAGTTTGTCACTTGAATACTTTCTGCTTCTAATCCAGATTCTCGCTGCAAAAGTTCCAAGAATCCCCTTTGGTATTGCTCCGTCATCTTTGCAATCTGCAGTGACAGGATGGTTTCATTTGGCTTCATTAGCTGTATTTCATTTTGCGGCTGCTTCTGTGAAAAGCCTTGCTTCTGAGATTCCTGTTCTGCAGATGGTTCTTTCTCCGTTTCCTGGCTGGGTTGTTGATTTGTAGTAGGAGCACCATCTTTTTCTGGAATTACAGATTCTTTTTCCAATGCTGCTTTCTTTTCATTTAACACTTGGATTTTCGCTTCTTTCCTTGCTTCTGCGATTTTCTCCTGCTTTTCCGCATTCCGATTTCCTTCGTTTAAGCGCTTATCAGTAGCGGCACGCCCCAGGAACAATGACATCGTAGCTACTTTGAGCATATTAACAAAAGAACCAATACGTGCTCTTGTCCATGTCCAAAGACGAGAGATTGGCGAAGGGTTAATCAGTGGATTCAGCGCACGATCGATTTTTTCCTGCGTATCTAACTGAGCATACATGCGCATTGCTTCCTGTCGGAATTGAGCTTTTTGAAGGTCACTCACTTCAAAAGCTGTATGGTTACGATTTTTATCATTTGGATGATCCATAATGCATTACCTCCTTTTGTTTTTATAATTATGGGATGTGATGGGAGGTTGTTCTGTGTCGTTTAAATACGAGTGAATTTCCCTCACACTTTTGTGTGTGATATATTCGAAACAAAAAATCCCCTGCGGCAACTATTCCGCAGGAGATAAAACTGTAAAGCATACATTACTGAATCATATAACCACTGTTTTTAGCTTCTTCAATTGTTTTATACAGGACTGATTTTTCCACATACTGCATTGTGGCTGCTTCATCAGCAGAGAATAAGGTCTGATTTGAAACTGCGTCGGTAAACAGCCATTCTCCATCTACAAATACTCGGTTCCACGCATGATTTCCACCTTTCCATGTTCCCATTACCTCTTCTGTAGGAATCCCACAAAATGTGGCAAATACATGAAATAAGGAAGCGTGTCCATCACAGTCTGCCACTCTGGACATGAGGCGAGTAGCTGGCTGTCCTTCCAGACCGACAATCCGTTCTGTAATATGAGAGTGAATCCAATTTGTCAGATACACGATCGTCTCCCTGTCTGTCATTTCATCTGTTGCTTCTCTTAAATCCCAAGCAATCTGATAAAAATAATTTAATGCCTCCTTGTTTTCTTTCTGTTTCGATTCTGTTGGGTAATCAGCGTATGACAGGAGCGCAGCGTAGGTTCCATCACTTCGCACACCAATAGCTTGTTCTTGCGTTCCAAGTGGGTATGCCGCATCATACATCACAGAAGCATCATTGTAGACGCCGATCAGCATGTAACCGCTGTTATCCACTACTGCTTTTTCACCAGTCAGCAATGCCGCATTATCTTTTGCACATCGGATCAGTTCCATATGTCCCATGTTATAATACAGGTCATTGATAATTTCTTCCGCTGTCATAGTTTCTGGATTTTTTCGGATCAGTTCCGTTGACGCTTCCGTTTCTGATACTTGCACCACGCCGGAACCATCTGTAGCTGCAAAAGAACTCATCGTACAAAAAGCGCATACACCAATGACTGCAATGATATTTAATATTGTCTTTCTCATTTAAAATCCACCTTTCAGTACCAGGAACGCTGGCATTATTGTTAATAAAAATGATACTTCTTTCTATTATAATTATGGGTGGATTTTTTACAAGTCAAAACTTGCGGATAAGAAAAATCATACTTTTTCATCGGCATTTTCAAATAAAATATTTAAAAAAGCCCTCCAGAAAAAGGAGGGCTTAAAAAGTGCGCAATTTGAATTGTATTATTCTACAAAGCCTATTACATTGAGCTAAGACGCTCAGATGTATGTAGTAAATCACACAACGCATTGCATAAAATACAATTCACAATGTTCTGTTACAACGAGCTAGTTTCGCTCTGTGTTCCATTGTGAAAGGAAATACATGTGGATTATGTCTTATTTCGACATCGTCCTACATAGGCATGATTTTGTACCGAGTCATAAGAAGTATGACGGTACGGTTTGGCTACCCTATTTGTATTACCAAATAGATACTTTCTTCTACAATTGATAGGTGTTATGTGTGTTTCTGTTGGATTAATGCTTGAAACAGCCTGCCAAAACATAGTTGGTTTTGACTGAAAAGTGTTCATTTGAAGAACCCTATTTTTATTCACACACATTTTCTTTTTAAAATTCTTTTCCATCCATGTGGAACTTCCTAATAGGATGAGTCCCGCAAAACTGCCGATAAACAGAAATACTGATAATGCATTTCTTTCATCGCCTGTCTTTGGCAGATCATTCATAGGTGGATTCACAATTACCTGCTCTGGTATTTCCGGTTCTTCTACAATGTCTGCAGGAATGTGTACAATTACCTGTTCCGGTTCAGATGGAATTACTTTAACAGTAGGTCGATCCGATTCCGGACGATTAGGTCTGGATGGTTCTTCCGGTTCCATCGGTACTTCCGGCTCAACGGGAACTTCTGGTTCGGTTGGTATTTCCGGTTCAACGGGAACTTCTGGTTCTGTCGGTACTTCTGGCTCAACAGGAACTTCCGGTTCGGTTGGAACCTCCGGCTCGGTCGGTACTTCCGGCTCAACAGGAACTTCCGGTTCCGTCGGTACTTCTGGCTCAACAGGAGTTTCCGGTTCGGTTGGAACCTCCGGCTCAACAGGAGTTTCCGGTTCGATTGGTCTGTTGCCAAAATCCACTTCCACATTATCCTCTACCTCTTTATCAGAAGTATGAAATGTGTCATCATCTGTGGAATCCACAGATGGGTTTCCCTGGTTCACATTGTCAGAATCTTCCTCTTCGATTTCATCCTGGTCAGAAGAACTATTGTCGTCTTCTTCATCGGATGGCTCGGATGCGGTATCGTTGCTCTGTGAATCATTGTCTTCTTCCTCGGTTTTTTCCTCGGTTTCCTCGTTAGTCGTAACATTGGTTTCCTCGGAAAAAGTTACATCAGCATATGACGTAAATGTAAATCCGAGACAAATTGCCAAAACCACTAACCACATTCTCATTCTTTTTTTCATGTTTTTATTCCTTTCTTCTGGAAACTTGAGATTGCCTGTTGGCAGACACTCTCTTCTTCTGTAATTGAACATTAATGGTATAGAGCATGCGCGCTTTTAAATTTTACTCTAATTCCTTTAATCTTCTTTGTAATTATGGAATCGGATCTATAATCACAACAAAAAACAGATCTATGGATAACCACGATCTGTTTTTTTTTGCGATTTACTTACTGCTTTCTTCTTTTAGATAATATAATGAGCGTCATCAATGAAGCAAATGTTAAGATAGAAGCTGCTGCTACATTACCAGTCTTAGGAAGAATCGGTGTTGGTTGTTCCTCTATTGGTTTCACAATAATTGGTTGTTCTTCTGTTGGCTTTTGTGGCGTTCCTTTGGTACTGCTTCCTCTATCACTGGAATGGCTTCCTCCTCCGCCTCCACCACTATGTCCACCATTGCTGCTCGGCTTATCTGGTTCCGATGGGGTGGATGGCTTATCCGGCTGATCCGGTTCTGATGGAGTAGATGGCTTATCTGGTTCGTCCGGTTCCGATGGAGTAGATGGCTTATCTGGTTCCGATGGGGTAGATTCTGTTGGTTGATCCTCCATTACAATCTGTCCACCCACCACTTCTCCATTTTTTACTTCAAATGTAATACTTTCTGCAATTTCATAACCGTGTGGTGCGGTAATCTCCGTTAGGGTATACATACCATCTTCCAGATTTTCAATGATGTGGGCAGAAGTTGTGGAAACCCAGGAATCTACCAGTTCTCCATTTTCTTTCCGTACTTCCAGCTTAGCTCCTGGCAGTTCTTCTCCTGTTGCTGCATCCGTCTTCACAATGGAAGCAGATCCCTTAATGGGAGCATCGTACATAATGATATGACCACCTTCCACTTTTCCATCTTTGACAATGAATGTAATGGATTCAGCCAACTCATACCCGTCTGGAGCAGTAACTTCTGTCAAGGTATATGTGCCATCCTTCGGATTCGTAATTACATGCGGCTCATTAGTGGAAATCCATTCGTCCACCACCCCACCGCCTTCATATGTTAATATGAGTTTTGCTCCAGGGAGCTCTTCTTTGGTTGTAATGTCTTGTTTGGAAATCACAAAATCATCTACCAGAACTTCCGCTTTTAAGTCCAGCGTTTTCTGCCGGACAGCTGATGCAAGTACATTCTGGACATCATTTGAAGTTTGTCTGTAATATTTCAGTGTTGGTTCGTTATAAGAGAACTGGATGCCTGCGGTTGTTGGTTTGGTATCTGATACCAATACAACTTCCTGCCCTGTCTGGAATGAGGTTTTTCCATTGTCTTTTACGGTAATTCCATCTGTATCAATGTTGATGGTGTAAAGATAATTTTCGCTTACCTGTCCAGTTCCATCCATGGTATTAACGATAATCGGATCACTTGCGTATTGATCGCCATTACGATGGAAACGGATTTTGCTGTCTTCTAATGCAAAGGATGGGGTAAAGTTATACCGATCATAATCCTCAACCGCTTCCTGTAATGCCGCCTTGTATTCATGTACCGCTTCGGCTGTAAACGGACCATAACCGATACCGTTAATCACAGATGGCATTTTCCCGTCAATGATATCGTAGACTAAGGCAGAGACGATATTTAATGCTACATCTCCGTGCATTTGAACATCAGGATCCTGCATTGCTTCTTCATAAGTGACTCCGAATATTTCTTCAAACAACCCCGTTCCATTAAATGGAACTCCAACATACATAAGTGCGCGGATCCTGTCGTATTTTTCTTGGTCGATGTTTGGCGAATACTCTTCCACTCCACCTACGGATGTCGGTACTTTTTTATCGTAGTTGTAGCAAAAACTCACTTCGCCATTTACGATAAAGACACCTGCGTCTTGGGAAAAAAAGCTGAATACTACATTTTTTGTAGCGCTTTCCGGAAGGCTATCTGCAATTGCCAGATATTCCGGAATGGAGTTGAAAGCATAAGGCGACACTTTATGAAAACGACTGAAATACCCATCTTCAAATTCGGCGCCGGCGGCAACCTTGATCAGTTTATCGCCTTTCCATAAAGCTTTTCCATCACTTTCATACATACTGCTTTCAGAAGCATCAAATTCGTTTACAATGGCTCCATACAGGATTTCGTCCGGCTCTCCCTGATCTACTTCCACATTGCCCAATTTCAGGGTTTCAATCTCTGTTCCAGCCAGGGACATTTTAAGCATTGCGTTTACATTGTTTAAATCCAAGGTTCCAAAATCTGCATGATCCATGTTCCAGACTTCCGTAAGACTTTCCGGTACTGTGTAATCCTGTTTTTGGATAGCTGGAGCATATTTAATGAGGATTGGCCTATCAGGATTTTCACTCATTAAAATGTTTCCTTCTGCCTTGAGCCAACTGTTGTTTTCTGGATGCAGTTCGATGGATTCCAAATGATTTGCTCCATAAAACGCATATCCAGTAGCTCCTGAAACATTTTTCCCGAGCATCAGGTGAGATACTGGATAGTCCCCCAGGAAAGTGAGCGTATCTTCGCTTTTTCCAAGAAATGTGACTGGAGTACCTCCTATTTCGTCCGGAATGGTTACACTTCCATCCTTGACTGCTTCATCGGTAATCCCTGTGACTGCCAGGCCAGAGCCGCGTTTTTCTGTGATGAATCCATCCGTCGGCGAGGCATGAGCTGGACTGCCGACTGCCAACGCAGAAGTGACACAGAGGGCTCCAGCCAATAAGCATGATGTTGCTTTTGAGATTTTTTTGCGCATGCTGTTCTCCTTTCATTTGTTTTATTTTTTTGCACATGGTGCTGTTTTAATTATGGGTTGAAAATCGTTATTATTTTAAAAAAGAGAGCCTCATCGGAGGCTCTTTGGTGTATTACTCGTAATCGGATGCAATATATGGTAAATCTGTGTTTTTTCCGATGCGGAGAATATTAGATTTGATATTTCGATCTTCTATGAATGGCTGCGTAATCACTGGCATTTTTACTGCTTTCTGTGCAGTCGGTGCATCCCGAATAACCATGGAAGAATCCACTTCATCTTCCGAAGTACCCTTTAAAAATAATCCTTCCTCATCTTTACCGTATAACTGACTAGCTTTTGCTGCAGCATTGACAGCAAAATCACCAATATCGAACGGCAAAGGATTTTCACTGTTCACTACTTTAAATCCATTCAATACTTTAATGATGTCCCTAATCTTATCGTCTGCCAATGAAATTCTCAAACTTCCTGGTGTAAGCCCCTGGCATATGTATGGTTTTTCCTCTGTATTCTCTATTTGTTTATTTTCATCTACTGCAACACGATATTCCGTCTCGTTTCCATTATCATATACGGCAGCTACCCAGATAAATGGGATTTGCAGGCGGTTACAATAAATCCGGATCTCTTGCAATTTGTCATCAATCATGTGGAATTCTTCTCTTTTATCAAACATATCTCAACCTCCTCGCATTTTTTGAAATGCTGCAAAAGCATCAAAATCATCATCTTCGCTTTCTTCTTCTATTGTTTCTTCTGTTACATTCAGGATTTCACCATTGTATTCTTGTGGTTCTTCGACCTCAGTTGTTTCCTGCCATGTCTCTTTATATTCAGCAGCTTCTGATTGTTCGATGGCTTCCTCATCTTTTTGATACGATACATCTTCACCTAAATAATCCAAGGCGTGTGAAATTTTCTGAAGCTTTTTCGGATCTTTCTTTTGAGGTTTCTGATTTGCGATATCCTGAAGCCATTGATCTCCTGTCTGCAGCTTGTTTGTATGGATATGAGGTCGGCACACGATTGTTCCAGCCCCCAAATCAAACAACTCATGTTTGGTTGCATCATCCCGAAAACATGCAATTCCTGGATCTTCCAGATAATGTCTGAGGATATTCTTTAGACAGCAATTTCGATAACCTGGACGAAAACCAGATAGCCATTCTGTGATCCCAGCAGAATCCCTTTCTGTAATCACTACGCTCGTTGTGATGACAAGCGGCATATCCGATGGTTCGATTTTTTGTGGCATTGTCACATCAAATGTGAATTTTTCTCCATTATAATAAGCAATGACTGCTTTTTTAATGGCCTTGCCAATTCCGAGTGCTCCAGAATAATAGAGTGCCATTAAATCAAAGTCGTGCGTGCGGTATATACGGATTGTGATTTTCAATCATCGTCACCTCGCTTTTTTCTCCAGCCGCCTTAGGGTGTTGATTAAATACATGTAGTACCCCCGCACATTACAAAAAATCATATCAAGATCTGGACAGTTTTCATTTCCCATGACTACGACCAATCCTTCTACATCCTTGAAATATTCTTTAATGTATGGTTCCCATGCTGCACTGGTTCCGCCAGTTAAGACTAAATAATCATACTGGAACAGCCCTGAATACATATTCATAATCTTTTCAACTGCATCCCGACAGATTTGAACGGAAGCTTCTTCCAGTAAATCATCAAAAGGTTCTGTTTTTGATGATATTTTCATACCGTTTCGTTTTTTTATTGTAACAGTTCCTGTTTCCAGTGCGTTTTGCATTGCTGCAGAACGGATAGTAACTCCAGTGCGTTCCTTGATTTTGCGGCTGGTTAAATTAAGTACCTCTCGCATGCCGTATTCATTAAATGTTTCTTTGGAATGACTGGTACGGTTAACGATATCAAATAGATCCAGGGTGCCATGTCCGACATCACATAAGATAATTCTGGACTGAAAGTATTTTTTTGCTCCTGGAATTGTCATGGCATTATCATCCATAGCGATACTCATTAAAGTACCTTCCGGCTGGCTCATGACATCGACATTTTTCTTTAAAATATCCAATTCCATATTGATATAGGAGCGTTGCTTTCCTGTTTTGATAGCAAATTTATGATGTCCAGCAATCACATCAATTAAATAATCTTTATCATCTTCCAAGTATGCTGGAGGTAGGCCGGTTTGCACCATCAACGGTTTTCCATTATAGTTTCCTGCAGAATTATTTAAGATGGATAATGCTAATCCTGTCCGTATCAACACCTTAAACATCGGTGAAAAATACCGCTCCCTGCTGTACAATTCCATCTGTGAATCGCTTGTATCTCTGTCATCTACCATCAGTTGGGCACTTCTTCCTACTCTCCAGATTTCTCCAGTTTCTCCATCTCGGTACAAAATTTCATGCAGATCCTGATCCCCATAAAGAGTGGGATTCTTCCCCAGATTTTTTGCGTACGATGGAAAGGCACAGATCATATTGGGTGAAAAACATTTGACGGCGGAATATCCCACATCAATTGCGATGGGCCAATAACCTTCTACGCCGACATTCTGCACTTCGTTCATGATACTTTTGGTGCGATAGTCAATTGTTTTTGTCATAAGGGTTCCTCCATTGAATTTCTTTGATATAATTATGGGTTCAATTTTTACAATCATTTTTCTGCGGATAAGAAAATTTGGCTTTTTTCTATCTTCTGCAAAACTTTCACGATATATTGGTAAGGATGCTCGGCCATTCAATGACCGAGTTGGTTGACCCTGTGTTAGGTAGAAATTGATCAACACATGAGAAAATGTATATGAATACATGGAGTATATCGCAAAATTACTATTTTACCCAAAAATAAAATTTGCGGATAAGAAAATAATGTTTTTTTCAAAGAAAACCGGCAGTCAATACAGACTGCCGGAAAATATATGATATTACCGGGCGATATCCAAAATTACCAATTCTTGGTAGTTCCGGAACAATTTTCTTTCCCTGGTATCAACGGTCTGCACCATTGCCAACACATTTACTGTTTCTCCAATTGATAGGTCACTGATCACGCTTGCTGGTGCCCTGAAGTACACAGTGTTTACAACATTTTTTCTTTCCTGGGATAAGTCGATACGCAGCAGCGCAATTGTATCATTTCTCTTCGTAATTCCGGCCAGTACGCCAGATAAATACACCTCGTTTTGGGATTCTGGATAAGTACGACCCTCTACTCCGAACACATTCATCATTTTGCTGGTATCTGGTATGATCTCGCGGATATAGAGGTTCATAATTTCTTTAGCTTCTCCCGAATTTTCATCCAATCTCATATAGGATTGCACATATCCTTTTACAATTACATGATCGCCCTGCTTAAATGTTTCTGCAATATTTGAGGTAACTGTGTTTTTGTTAAAGGACAGGACGGGGTAATTAACCCTGGCGCCATTTTCTACTACACCCTTTTTTCGTACTGTGGTAATTAGTGGGCACGCCAATGTGATCGTTCCATTTCCGTTTGCTTCACGGATCCTCACAATTCTTCCGCGAAAGATCGCTTCATTCATGATTTCTAACTTTTCCATTGTTTTACTCCTTTGCTTATAAATGGTTGCAGCCTATCTGATAACAGGCTTTGTTTTTTGGTTACAGTAATTATGGAAAGGAAAGGATGTAAAATCGCATTTTTACAAAAAAAAGAGGCGGCTTGTAGCCACCCCTTTGCTGTGATTATGACAAATAGTTTGCATCCAGTCCACCAAAGATTCGCAGGACATCTTGATTATTGACACCGCAAACGAATACATGATCATATCCTGAAAGAAATTCTTCACTGCTGACCAAATTCTTAAATGCCGGCATCCAGGTATCATCCAGAGCTTCAATATTGTCTACAAATAAAATTCTTGCACCAGAAAGCTGATTGATCATATCTGCAAGCACAAATGTAGCAATGATTTTTTCTCCTCGCGACAAGGATTCGATAAGATAGCCGTTAGCGTTTCGAGGGGTTTTTACATAAATTTTTACCCCATCGTCAGGAATAAAGCGGAATGCGTATCCGGGCGCGATTTTTTCGGCTCTTTCATTGCATGTCATCTCAAACATTTGCAGATAATATTTGATAATTCCTGATTTTATTTCGCCATTATCTGCAAGTGCCCTGATAATCTGAGTATAAAGATCGGATCGTTTTTTGCTTTCCTGAATTTCACTTAAAAGCTCCTGCTTTTTCAGGAAATCTTCTGCATTTTTCTTTTCTGCTGCTAATTTTTGCTTTTTAGCCGGAATTTCATTGAGGTTAATGAACTGTACAGGAGCTTCTGGAACGGTTACGAGGTTTTTTTCGAAAATTTCCAATTCTGATTTCTGGCGGCAGTAAACTTCATATTGTCTGCGTCGTTCCTCCTGTTGTTTTTTTGCTTCGATACTTCTGCTGATTCGCTTTTCAGCTGTTATAATTGCTAACTCCAGTGTTTTCAGAAGATCTTCATTTTCCTTCAATAACCTTTCCATCTCTTCTCTCACACTGGTTTTGTCAGTTGTACAGATTAAAGATTGTGATATTACACAGACCTGAGAATCTAACTGTTCCAAAACACGACGGAAAAATTCAATATTAGCCTTCGTGGTTGCTGCTTGGCTGCTTTTTTCATTTCGTTCCTGTTCTGCTGCCTCCCGAATCTGATCCAGCTGTGCTTCCATTCCTTCCTTCGGCTTTTCTGGGACATGTTCGATAAGACCGCGTAATCGTTTGATGGTCTCCTCTTGTTTTTTTCGCTGTTCAAATGCCGCCATGAATTCTTTTTGTCGCTTCACTGATTCTTCCTGATTTTTCTCAGACAGAAGCAGCTGTGTCATATCTGTTTCAATCTCCTGAATCGTTCTTTTTGGTTCCACTGCGCGAAGCGCCCTGGTGGCTGCCTCCTTTTCCCTAATGGATGCATTAAGCAGTTTGCGCTTTTCAAAAAAGTATGTGTATGCTTCCTGCAATTTCTCAATACCGAAGGTCTCCGGTGCCTGTGGAAACGCTGTGCTGCATTCCTTTCGTACTTCTTCATTTGCTTTAGGGAAATAGGACATTACCGTATCGAACTCCAATTCTTCCGGAATGTACTGCAAAAGAGCCTTTAACAAATCTCCAGCATTCAATGCCATCAGGATCTCTGTGCTGCTGGCGATTTTAAGGTTTTTAAGCGGATCCTCTTTCGCTGCCATCGGCATCCCGATAAAATCGGCAATCGTTTTATCCAACGCTTCCTTTGTCACCCGTTTCCCATTTAATCGATTGATTGCGCCTTTTGTTCCGCTCATCCGCTGAATCATCATTCCATCTTCCAGCTGGATGGATACCGATGCGTTCCGAACCTTATTTTGCGGCATCATACCTGTTAATCCATAACGGATAGCATCACACAAGCTGGTTTTTCCTGCGCCGTTTCTGTCAAAAAATAAATTCAGGCGCTGTGGGGTAAAATCATAATGTTTCCCCCTGAAATTTTCAATCTGAATATGTGATAACTTCATTTTTTTCTCCTCCTAAAAAACAAGGGAGCATACGCCCCCTTGCTTAAAACATATGCATTAGGACCCGTGCCTTGGGTTTTTGTAAGTACCTACTTTTACCATGTCGAATGCGGTATAAATCGTCTGTTCTCCAAGATCTTGTCTTGTGTAAATAAATGCATCACCGCATTTAAACCAGGCGATGCTTTTTGTTCCGTCCTCCCTGACAGCAATCTGCTTCTTACACCGTTCCATCAATTGCGGATCTCTGATGCGGATAATGGTGGAAATAGGATTCCCGTAATGATCATTTCCAGCTAAAACACCGATGGAAAGGTACGGTTTTCCGTTTGCATCCACTTTATCCGCCATCCATGTCACCATTCCACCAACCGCATGCCGCGGTTTCTGGTTAAATTCATCTACGCCAAAACCGATGATTCCATTATAATGAACAGAATATCCGTTGGCTTCCGTTAAATTTTCATCTGGGAACCGGACGACTGTAGCAATGACACTGCCTGGAGTAACCCGTTTCTCTCTGGCCCATGTTGCCCAGCGGTATGGTTTCTTTCCATCATTACCCTGTTCCTGGTCGCGGAAAACAATCCGTGTATTCAGATGTTCGTATTCTTTCGTTCCTCTGTTGAAACGATCGTAGGATACTACTACATGCATATCGGTCCCAAAATCGTCTATCGTTTCTACCCTTCCAATGAGCAGATACAGTTCTTCATTTTTTCTCATAAAGATGCCTTTCAACACATACTCCTTTCCGCATAACAGTTACAGCTACTCTCCGGCTTCTGTGTTTTCGTTAGCGATTTTTTCAAAGTTGACATAGGCTGCTTTGGAAATTGCCTCATTGAATTTCCGAACCGTTTCCTTGCAAAGATCCTCCTGCTCAAAAAAGCTCTTTAATTTTTCTTCTAAGCTAAAAATATCCATGACTATATCATAAGCAGTGTAATACATTTCATCATCCATGATTGAATAATCAATGAGTGCTTCGATGCGTTTTAACCTCTTTTTTGTTACAATATCCACTAATCTCAGCTGCTTGAATACAGATGAAAATGCTGACAGGATATATTTTCGATTTACATTTGCACCTCTGGCTTTTGTTAGATCCAGGCTTGTAGGAGAAATGTCTATCGCCATTAAAGCCATGAGTCTTTCTGGAAGGATTGTATATTTGTCAAAAATCTTTTCTCGGATTTCCTTCTCCACAAGTTCAATATCAATTCCCTCATCACTGTAATTGCGGCGGGTAGCTTTGGGTTTCCGATGCTCCTTCCGGTAAATTTCGCCGATAATTTTAGAGCCATCTTCTAACTTCCAGTAAGCTTTAGCGGTAAATGCGCATTCTCCCATGTCAGAAGTCATCAGCTCCACGCATGGAATCATTGTTTTGGGAAGATGATAGATTTCAGATACTTCTTTGGCATACTCCGGAAAAGAAAAGGAAATACTGCAGCGTTCATGAGTAATATCCCAACCTTCACACACCATAGGACCGAGCTTTTTTGTAATTCCTGTTGCCATTCTATTTTTTGATTCTTCGCTTAAATCACTTGCAACCGTCCATAATTCGCGCAGTTTAATTTTTGCATAGGAATCGGACATGACAGCAACAATCTTTCCTACGCCTCTAAAATGCTTTACAATCAAAGTACATGCTTTTGGACTGTGAAGCAGTTCTGCAATCAGTATATCACTTGCCAGACATCGCTTTTCAATCGCAGCACTTGTAATTCCAAGTCTCTGAGCTAATGTTGGAATCGCCATAGCAGATAAATGAAAAAAAGCTCCACTTGCATGTGTTTGCCGTTTTAATATAGTGCGGTTTTTGTTAGTCATCTCTTTCAACAGTTTTGATTCTTTTAATGCCCTTAATAATTCTTCAAGGTAATTTTGATAATCTGAAGTGTTTGGATCTTCCGGTGCGTTTGGCAGAATATCCGGTAACATCCCAGCCACCATGAATTCCTGCATTGGCAGAGTGGTGTCCTGTGTGCCACGCACCCAAGGATTCCCTTCCTGTAAGATACAGGCTTTCAGATATTGTGGTGCTTCGTCTTGATACTGATTTGCAAGCAGACTAATCACCGTCAGATCTTTCAAATCAGTTAACAGATTGTAAGTATGCTCATCAATCCATTCAACTGCAGATTTAAAATCTTCTGCATGTTTTCCTGTCAGATGAAAATCATCCAACAAAAAATCTTTGTTTAACATATTAAGTTCTCCTTTCTGAAATCATCCATAATATCAAGAATCAATAATTCATCCGGATATTCAGATCGCTTCCTTTGTAACATGGCGCTTGTTGTATCGGAAAGGATACCTGTTTTTGCATCATGCAAAAGACAGTTTTTTTCTTCTGCATTGAAAAAGCCGCAGTGAAAAGCCATGTTCAGTCTCTGCAGAAAATTCAGTAATTTACATTTGTCTTCGTTCATATGCTCACTCGATTCCTTTCTATAATATTTCGTTTCAATTATGGAGATGGAATGAACAATATAAGATTTGCATGCAGCCATATTCGCTCCATAACATGAAAAAAGAGTATCCCGAAAGATACTCTTTTCATGATTGATTACATGGTGTCACATTTGATTTGTCGGATGTATATGGATGCAAAATGAGATACTGCCATTATGAGTGATAGGAATCATTCCATTTCGCCAATTCTTTTTCATTTTGACATTGTGTCATTTGCAGGACTTGTTGAATGACATCTTCCATGTCATACAGACTGACAAAATCATCTTCATCTTTCGTATGCCAGATTCGTGCAAATTGATCGAAGAAAAAGGTAGTAACATCTGTTTCCACATATAGCCGTTTCATTTTTGGGTTTTGCGGATGACGCCACGGACGCACCGATGTTACATGACAACGAATTCCAGGTTTTGCCGGTGACTGTAAGAGTTTATGGCAAACATTCAAACAATAATTTGCAATCAAGATGGTTGCCAGCATATCGCTCTCAGCATTATGAAATTGCTTGATTTTTTCTGTGATGTCAATGTACTCCGCAATGGTAGCCAGCTTATGATTTTTTACTTCACTGACGCGAAACAGTTTCTTAACTAAGCCATAAACGTCATAAGACAATATTGGCTGAAAAGATGCTCCGTACCGTTGATACATAATATCCATGAATCGGTCATCGAACTGTTTGTTGCAATATCCCATGACGGGCAGTGTACCAAAAAACTGCATGATTTCCAAAAGAGCTTCCGACTCGGTGGGTTTATCCTCCAGAAATTCATCAGTAATCCCAGTTAATCCGGAAATAAACTGTGGAAGCGCATAACCCGGATTAATGTACCAGTTCTTTCGTTCCAGCTCAGTTAAGCCTTCCAAGGATGGCAGACACAGACTGGCTGATAGCTGGATAATGTGATTTTCTTTTGGATTGAGTCCTGTAGTTTCAAGGTCATAGACAATGATAACTGGTTCCGTCTTCATCAGATCCAGGAGATCCTGCATTTCTTTTTGTTGTGCATAGGTGTCATTTGCCATACTTCCATTCTCCTACATCAGCTGGTGGTTTATCAGATACTGGCGCACCTGTCGGATTGGTTCTCTCATAGTCTCATCTGCAGGATTGGTAACACCGGCAATCCCGCACAAGGCATTCAATGTCTGTGGGTTTGCTGCCAGATCGGAGATCCAGTTATTTTCCGTATGTTTAAAGTTGCCGATCATAACACGGAAGTCATCGGAAGCTCGTCCGCCTGTGGATGTATTCATCTGTCCTTCCTGCGTTGGTCTGCGATTAACAGGAGACTGATTTACAGGCTGCTGTGTTCTCTGTGCATTCTGCGTGGTTGTTCCAGCCTGTCTTTGCGTTGGCTGCTGGTTGGATGCCGGAGTCCTCTGCTGAGTAGGAACTGCATTTGACTGAGGATTCGCTGGTCTTATCTGCCCAGCTGCTCTATTCCCGGCGGACGGATTCTGCCCTGTTCCTGCCATCTGTCGCCCTTGGGTTCTTCCAGTAGGCGTCACAGGTGTAGAACCGATCTGTCTTTGAGTTTGCTGGTTTGCTGTAGCGGCAGGCTGTGGAGCTGTTTTCTGTGTAGTCTGCCCTGCCTGCGCCTGCCCAGTCTGGTTCGGTCTTGTCTGAGTTGGCTGGTTAACGGACACATCGTTAGGACGTGCAGTAGGCTTTGTACCAACTTTTGTACCGGTCTGTTGCACCGTCGGCTTCTGTGTAGTTGTGTCATTTTTCATTTTTTCGCCATAAAAAGCACAGAGCGCCATATATCCCGCCTCTTCCTGAGCGACTGTGATATCGCTATTTCCGGCTATGCGGCATATACGCTTCCCTTCTTTACTGCTTACCGTACACATAACAGCTCCATATTCTCTGGTTGCCGCCAAGCACTGGTAATCCACGAAGTGGCCGTCTTTTTCTGCACGGGCTTCCAGTGCGTTCAAATGTGCATCAAATGTTTTTAACATAACTTGTCCTCCTTACAATGAGGAGCTTTCACATATCATCATGTTCTCTGCTCCTTTTTTTTTGTGTTTCAACATAATTATGGAGCGTGATACAGGAATTTAAAAAAAGAGGCCGAAGCCTCCTTTCCATAAATGAGAATTATTAGTTTCCAAAGTCCCTCAGAACGGGCCTTTTTTTGCAGATTCCGTAGATTTTTTCATCTTTCATAATTGCTGGAGACAGCAATAAATCACAGTCTCTGAATTCCGCCATCATAGTGTCATATATTTTACATGGAAAACCATTTTGTGCCACATAGGGCGTCATCAAATTCTGCAATTCCCCTCCCAGGACAGATTTCTTGGCAAAAATCAAAATAGACTTTGTTTTTTGCTTTAAAACCTCTATCGTTTCTACAGAAAGTTTTTTTTCTCCGTTTTCTTCTTCCATAATACTTCCGCGGATTTTTAATACTGCATCTTCCGATAATAATCCGTTATACATGGAAAACGATGATGTAAAACAACAAACATCAATGGATTCTGATAAATCTGACAGTGTAAAGAATGCCATTTCGGCTTCATCTTTTCTTCTGCGTTTTACAGCATAATCAGAGACAATGCCGGTTACCGTCACGCTGGTTCTTCTTCGTTGTTCCAGAGCGGATCTGATTGGAATTGCGCCGCATCTGGATGGTTCTGGAAAGATCTCCATAGGATTCTGACTTGCAAACACACCAAGCAGTTCCTTTTCCTTAATTAATTTTTCCAGGACATTTTCGCAGATATCCTCATCCGGCTTTAAGTCCATGAGTTTTTCCTTTGTCTCATTCAACTTATTCTGGTAGGATAAAATTTTCTTGGTATCAATCTGCTCAGCCAGCTTTTTTTCATAATCCTTTACTTTTTTTCCAATCTTCACATAGTCTGGGATGACAGCTATAATGGCGTCTCTGTTTTGGCAGAACCCGTCAAAAGCGCCGGCACTTGTGAATCCTTCCAAAATTTTTTTTGTAGCGCCGGTACGCAGGATAAAGTCCTGAAGTGAACGGAATGTACCATGCTCTCTTCGTTCCTCTACCACTCCGGTTACCGATTTTCCAAGACCTTTGATACTTCCAAGCCCAAAAACAATTGCACCATCATGTAATGTAAATCCAAGATCAGATAAGTTTACATCTGGTGCTTTCGATGGAATGCCCATAACCTTCAAGTCTTTCATAAGACCAGGAACCTTATCAAATGCTGTATTGTTTAATACAGATTTCATGTACTCCTTTGGATAATGGCATTTTAACCACGCTGTCTGGTACGCTACTACGGCATAACAGGCGGCATGGCTCTTGTTGAAGGCGTACCTTGCAAAATCCGTCATTTCATCAAACAATGCGTTTGCAGCCTCCAGTGAAATCCCGTTCGCAATGCATCCTGGGATATTTCTTTCTGTATCACCATGGATGAACGTCTCTCTTTCTGCTCTTAGGACGGCATCTTTCTTTTTGGACATCGCACGTCGCACTAAATCTGCCTGTCCAAGGGAATATCCGGCAAGCTGTTTGAAGATTTCCTGTACCTGCTCCTGATAGGTAATGGATCCGTAAGTGGCAGATAAAATAGGTTCCAGTTCCGGTGTTAAATAACTGACCTGTTTTCTGCCATTCTTTACCGCAATCACATCCGGTAAAAACTGCATTGGTCCAGGTCGGTACATTGCCACAAGCAAAATCAAGTCAAAGATTGTATCCGGTTTAAAATCACGCAGCATTCCCTTCATTCCAGATGATTCGTACTGGAATACAGAATTTGTCATTCCTGGAATAAAAATATCTCGGAATACTTTTGGATCGTCATACGGAATATGATCCATATCGATTACCTTACCGGTATTCTTATAGATTTCCCGCTGGGTCTCGGTAATGATGGTCAGATTGTTGAGTCCGAGGAAATCTACTTTAAGCAGTCCGATCTCCTCCGATTGCGTCATATCGCACTGAGTCATCATAATATTATTTTTTGCATTGTAAATCAAAGGAACATATTCATCAACAGATCGCCCGTCTGTAATAATGATACCGGCCGCATGTTGTCCGATCTGGCTCATACATCCTTCAATAGCCACCGCATATCTTACGATTTCACATGCTGTCTGGCTGTTCTTAAATTCCTCCTTCAGTTGCTTTTCAATTCCTCTTAAATCAATATGAAGCTCGTCATCAGAAAGCTCCACTGCTTTTTTTGATACAGCACTTACAATATGAGCATATTCTGTCGTATCGCCGGCTTTCTGTAGTCCGTATACACGACCTGCTGTCTGGATTGCAGCCTTTCCTGTCTGCTTTCCCCTGGTCATGATACCACATACGGATTTTGCTCCATATTTATGCTGCACATATGCAATAGCATACGGTCTGATGGTTGTTTCAATATCGCAATCAATATCAGGCATGGTTACTCGCTCCGGGTTTAAAAAGCGTTCAAACAGTAACCCGTATTTCAGTGGATCGATATTGGTAATTCCAATCAGATAACATACCAGGCTTCCGGCGGCCGAACCACGTCCAGGCCCAACGGTTTCACCAGGTAGATGTTCCGTATATTTTTCAATTGCCGGCACATCAAAAGATAATGCCAGTTTTTCCTGCTCCGGATCACTTAAATCTAGTTTTCCGGCAGCTCTTGCATAACGCAGAAAATCTTCAACAATACAGTGATAATCTGCGTATCCCATACTACACATGATTTCCAACTCGTATTCCAGTCGATCATAATCTGCCTGTCCGTTTGGAAATCCGTTCGGATACCGTTTCGGTATCCCTTCATACGCCATTTTTCGTAAGTATTCCTCTGATGTTGAGCCATCTGGTGTTGTGAATTTTGGATAATGTTTCTCATCCGGAATCTCAATATGGCATTGGGAAGCGATCTTTCCAATGTTTCCATATGCTTCCATGACCTGATATTCCGGAATAATTTTTGTTACCCATTCAATCAGTTCCTCGTCAGACTTCAGATACATTTCCTTATCAGATGCAGTCGGTTCTTCCCAGGCATTCAAAAACCTGGTAGTTCGCATGATTGCACGTGCCAGAATATCTTCGCCGTTTTTGCGTGGGATATGAGCATCGTTTGCCAGAACAATTGGTATCTCCATTTCCAAGGCAAGTTCTGCGAGCTTGGGCATAATCTCCTTTTCCTGCGGGAATCCATGGTACTGTAATTCGATATAAAAATCATCTTTACCAAATGTTTTTCGATACCATTCCGCTTCCCTTCTGAGTGTTTCATCGATTTTGTCGCTCTGGATCTGTTTCTGCATTACTTCATCAATTTTTGCCTGGAGTGTTTGCCATTTTTTGATGTCTTTTTCCATCTGCTGAAGAATTGGTTTTAAGCGGGCTGACTCTGCTGTCAGCTCTGCTTTTTCGTTGTTGAGCTTAGCCAGATCAATCGCTGCTTGTGATTTTTTATCAAATGCTTCACGAAATGCTTTTTCTGCTTCTTCCTTCTTTTCAGAACCTTTCGGTGCATTTAGGGCTTTACGTTCCAAAGTCAGAAGCGATTGGGAAGCTGCTTTTTTTAATTCCGCTGAAGCAGCCGAAATCTCTGACAGCCTGTGTTTGATCTCATCCATTCTTCCTTTATTCTTCTGATATCCCGGAGAATTAGGAGACTCCAACCCCTTTTGTGCTGCTTTATGTTTTTCCACCAAAGCATAAACCGTGTTGTTAATGGACATAAGTGCGCCGAGTACTCCGGAAATACAGGCGGATGTTGCAATGACATAACCATGTCCCAAGGATCCCTCTCCGAAATTTCGTGTAAGGATCTCTTTGTTCATGCGTGGGAAGCCATCTTCCGTCCGTTCATTGCTCTCACTGACCGCCTTAATCAGAGACTTGAAACCATGCTTATAGTCTTTTGCCATCAGAATCAAATGTTTGCGACCCTCATTTTGTTCTTCCACATAGGCTTCCACGCCAACAATTGGATTAATTCCAGCTTCCTGGCAGCATTTGATAAATTCGATGTAGTTGACCATGTTTCCGTGGTCAGTCAATGCAACGGCAGGTGCACCAAGTTCCTTTGCACGTTCCACTAATTTCTGCACTGTCATGGCAGAATCGCGGATCGATCCGTCACTGTGACAATGCAGCACTGCATATTTTACTTCATTCATGAGCTACCTCCATTTCTTGTACTATGTTTCAAGGCAATTATGGGACGGGATTCTTCAAGAAAGCTTTCAAAAATCCCTTAACTGCTTCATGAAAAAAGACCGCCCAGAAAGGACGGTCTTTGCTGAAAATATGTTTAATCGGAAAGCTGCTGTGCAATCTGACGCAGTTCCTGTTCTCCTTTTACATTCAGCACATACGTAAGATTCTGTGTTCTTGCTATGCGCATCAAAGCTGCGGGGAGTGCCAGTGAATCCTTATGCTGGCTTAAAAATTCCCTCAGCTCAAAAATATTCATATGATCGATGTCAGTAGCAGGTTTTTTTAAGTCAGATTTTGATTCTGACGCAGAAGTGCTGGTTTTGAGTGTTTCTGCCTGCTGTGTCATAGGACTTATTTTATCTCCTGTAACCTGCACGGTACGCATATCTGAAGAAGTGCGTTCCTGCCTTTCAATAAATTTAGCTTTTGCAGCAGGCCGGACCTCTGTCATAGCACTTGTGTTTACCTTTGGCTGCTGCATTGGTCTTGGGGCCGATAAGTGCGTCGCTTCCGGCACAACGCCGTTCACCATGGAAATGACACATTGCTCCAACGCTTCGCTGGCATTTTCCAGAACGATCACAATTTGGTTTCCATCCCTGAATACCCTCATGTTCTCCATGATTCTCCTCCTATTCCCAACCGTTTACGACTGTTGTAATGCGCTCAGCGAGCATTTCAAACAGATCATTGGGTTGTTTGACATTTAAAAAATATTCCTTTTGATACATCTTACAAAAAATATTTGATTTCACATTTCCAATTCCAATACCTATCACGTCAATGTGATTCTCACGAGCTTCATTAACCGCTAATGTATTCTGACGAATTCCTTCATCGCCTGAAAAATAATAACTGGGGAGACCATCAGACAGTACAATTAAAAGCTTATGCCGTTCTGACCGTTCTTTTAATAAATTCGTCGCATAACGGATGCTGTAGGAATCAAAATTGGTTCCGCTGCACTCTAATAACATCAGACGTCCCCTCTCTTCCCTCGTGTTATCCCATCGTATATAGTGGTTCTGAATCGGAACATTTGGGACATGAAATCCCATGAAATAAAATGGGATATCAAATTCCGAAAAAATTTCCGCTAATGCGATTACTGCCAACTGTTCCTGAAAAATTTTATCACCACTCATGGAACCAGAACAGTCACCAATAATTGCAACACACATATTTTCTTTATGTCCTGGCTTCCTTCTGCGCTCAAAGAGTCTGGTCGTAACTTTTCCAGATGCAAAACGTTTCATGCTTGCACGTCCGGATTCTGAATAAACTTTATAAACTCTGTCTGCAATAAAAATTTCTTTCAGCTGCTGTGTAACAGCGGAAATACCTGGTTGCATTCCATCCACAAGCCGATCATACTGTTGCCCTAGTACCGCAGACACTTGATTCACATATCGATTTTCAACTTTGACATCTTTGAACGCCGGATGATTGTTGATTTCGTCAAATTCATCAAATGGCCGGTAATATTCCTGATTTTCCCTTCCTTTTAGTTCTTCCTGATAGCGGTACTCCAAAATATGATCCAGGATGGATTCGATATCTTCTTCTGTCAAGGAAGAAACAGCGTTATTTTCCTTTTTGGGAACTTCTGGCTTTGTTTGAGAATGATCTGCATGCGGTTTCTCTTTCTTTTTGTTTTCAGCATCTGTTTTTTCTGATTTCTGCTCTCCTTCTGAATGTACATGATCCAGTTCAGAAGTATCATCTGATTGAACGGTTCCTTGATTGATTTGTTCATTCGAATGAGATTTTGTGAAACTGTTTTGCGCCTTTGTTCCCTGATTATTTTCTCCCTTTTCTCTTTCTGGTGATTTTGCACCTTGGTTTTTTTGCATTCCGGTTTTCCGTCGTTCATTTTTCTCAGTATTTTCGTGCATCGTCCCATTGCTTCCGGATCCGTCTGCCCCATGGGATTGAAAGTTTTTTCCATGAGCGGCAGTGTTCTTTTTATGTGACTCCAACATGGATTTTTGCTCCTGATTCGTCCTTCCAGCCCACAGTCTGGCGCATTCCGAAAAAATCGGCGATGCCATTTCTATACGCTTTGCACAGTCAGGTTCATTAATTGCCTGATAAAACATAGGTGTAATGTGACGAAATACGATTTCAGCCGCTTGGTATTGAAAGGTTCCTTTGACAATACCGAGATCTCCGAACTGAATCAGTGCATTAACCACCTCATCAAATGGATATCGGCATCCTTCACTGATTTCCCCTGACAGGTCATAGATTGTTTTAATGGTAAAATCCAGGGCCCGCAATGCAGGGCCGCCAATCAGGTCCGCTGCCATATTTTCAATGGCTGGATCTTCGATCAAGTTCACAATCGTATGATACGCAGCCGCATCAAGTTCCGTTTTCAGGATGCGTTTTTTAATCAGTTTTTTCTCCATCGTCTGGATATAATCAAAATTGGTAAACACCTGATGCAGCGCTTCGTGAACTGCCACGCCAAAACGCAGTGCAGTTGCTCCTTTCTGATCCAGATTGATATACAGAGGATGTTCCTTTGCGATGTGGATCTGGTTTCCTTTGGATGTATATCCAAGTTCCCCTCCTTCTGCATTCAGGACAACGATTGGCTTTCCTGCGATTCCGGAGGCCATATGGCTATAATATTCTTTTTCCGCAATCCAATCTTTGTCTGTCATTTTGCTTCTCCTGTCTCTTATGATCTGTAATCCGGCATGGTGTCAAACAGGCCGGCTTTTAAGTTATCTGCTATCTTTTTGTTTTTAACAGCGATTGCACCATACAGGCTGTCAATGACCGCCTCTCTTGGATTTACTCCTTCTTCGATTGCGTTAAGGGCATCAATACACTGACGGATAGAAATTTCCCGTAGGAGTTTCTTTTTCTGTTCCGACTCTTTCAGGTTCTTTCGGAGTTTTTTGTACTGATTATACACATATCGTACTGGAGCTGCTTTGTATCCGCGTTTTTTTAATGCATCAATCATTTCCTGATCACTCATTTCCTCAATCAGGTATTTTGATGTGAAACGCTGGGAAGAAGCCGAATTTAGCGCCATCGTTCCCTCTGTTTCAAGGTTCATGGTTCCGATGATAACCGCCATAGGATGACGGGTGATGCGTTCGTAGCCATTCTTTTTCACCATATAAGGATACTCCATGGCCTGATTCAGTACGGATGTAAACACATTTGGTCTTGCCAGGTTAATTTCCTCAAGCAGAATGATTCCGCCCTTGGTAAAACCTTCCAGGAATGCAGTTTCCACGAAAGAAAGCTGTCCTTCCACAATTTTATTTTTTCCTTCTACCTCATCGTCTTCAGAATCCTCATTCATGGTAACTTCGTAGATCGGCATTCCGGTCACCGCAGCGATTGCATTTGCCAGCGCCGTCTTCCCCGTGCCGGGATCACCGTAGAACAGCATGTTAACATAATCCCTTCGGATATCGAGTGGATCGGTGCATCCGTTATTGATGTGATCGACCATATGCTTACCAATTCGGAGATCGATTTTTTTCATTACTTTGTAAAATGATTCTCCCTCAACATAATCGTCCATAAAGGTAATTGGCCGTATGCGGCTTTCCTGCTCCTTTTCCCAGGAATAATGAATGAAATGTTCTCCTTTTAAGAAGCTTTCCATTCCATTTCCACGATCTTCCAATTTTTCTACCGGATAACGAACTTCCAAACCCTGAAATAGGGAGCACTGCGGTCCATGATAATAACACGAAACATCTTTTAAATGCCCTGTCTGGAAAGCGGTCTTTAACTGTTCTTCATTCGGCGCTCCAAACTCCTTAAATTCTTCAAAAGAATCTGCAAATTCCCATAAAAATGTATCACAGAAGATATAAGCCGTATTGAGAGCTTCCTCAATGTTTCCAGCTTCTTCTGCTGCTTTTTCATACGCTTCTCTGACAAGATCGTTTTGTTCGATTGCCAAACATACGATTGCAAGCATTTTTGTAATATCGTCGTTCTGATTCTCACTCCATAATCTTTTATCAACGGAACAGACAGCTTTTGAAACTGTATTTCCTATCCGGTGTTCCAGGTAAATTAATTTCGGAGTTTTAGCACAGGAAATGGTTCCTGCTCTGACTTCATCGATTAGAGTTGCGGCTGCGTTTAAATTACTCCTCTTATCATCCAGAGATATGGATAATGCTGTCATTTGCTTATGGCGTTCGCAGATGTTTCTTGAAACAGGCCCTGCTTTGCCAATGGTAATAGGCCGCCCATACAGATCACTCAGATAGGTAATTGGCCGGATTGGTTGTGTTAGATGATTCATCAAATTCATAGTTTTTCCTCTTTTCAGTTTACTCGCCCATATAGGTACCTTTATATCTTTCATGGCAATTATGGAACGCGAACCATAAACAAAGAAAAAGCCGGCGGAAGATTTACTTCCACCGGACGATATTCCAAAAACTATGCTGCTTCCTGAACGCTTAATTAACCGGAATGCCATTTACCGTGCAGTTTCCAGAAAGTTCAATGACAAGACATCGTCTTCCGTCAATGATTTTTGTTTCAATCCCACTTCCGCTTTCCTGCTTTGCAGTTACGACAATATCGTCGGATTTTACCGTCAGCTTTGCGGTATTTAAGAGGTTCTGAGCGATCAGTGCTTTCCCTTTCGCATTCTTTCCCATTGCACCGTCAAAGATCTCATCAAAGTGTTCCAGTTTTTCTTCGTCGGCGCCGCTTTCTTCCAACAGTTCTTTCACTTCATTTTTATCCAACGTATATTTTTCAGCAGACATTTCATGCTCTGTGATACGTTCCATTAAATTATCGTTGATTGCTTTTGCGATGTTGAAGTCTAATTCATGGTTGAATGTTTCCTCGATCACAGTACTGAATGCTTTTTGTTGCTCATCATCTGACATTGGAATGGTTGCTTCAAACATTTCTGCAAAAAACTCGTCCTGCATATCATGGCTTTTCTTTGTATAATACAGTCCCGCATGAATATCGCTGCTACGGTCATTAAATGCTGGGAATAAAAAACCATGCAGCGGCATATCCGCTACCCAGTCTCTGTCTTTATTTTCGATTTTTTTATCCTTTTCATTATAGGCCAGTCCAGGTTTATCCAATGACATGGGACAAATACTGCAGAGGATGTAATTGTATACTTCATCAGAAGCGTCAAACATGGTTTCTCCATCATTTGACTTACCGGGAATATCGTAGCTTCCATAGATGATCAGGATTAAGAAATTACCAACACAACAGTAGGTATCAATGATTCTCTGATAAAATTCTTCCAATAATTCATCATCTTTTAAGGCGCTGTCACGCAGCTTCAAAAGCGATTCCTGTGCCCCTCCTTCCTTTTCTGCCGCTAACGGAAACTCAATGTCATGCAAACATTTTCCCAGGCTTCCGGATAAAGTTTTCTTGAAAATTTCAAAATACTTAAAAATCACATCTTCCGGCAGGGATAAAAAAGCATCCTTGAATGTGGTAATAATGTCTTTTTCTCCATTGACATAGCAGCCGCAGATTCTGGAAATGTTGCAGTTGCTGGGTGAAAACTGTTTTTTGATTTCTGAGATTTCTTTTTTGTTCATGGAAAAATCCTCCTAATATTTTGATATAGTGATTGTACTGCAAAATCTGTCCCGAACAAAAATCCAAAACTTGCGGATAAGAAAAAAGCATTTATTTTTCTGTTAAACTTAAAAAGTCATCCGTTGATGATTTCTTATGAAATATTAGCGAGAAAAACCCCGCCTGACTGCATCAGACGGGGTAGTTCAAAGGAAAGATAGTATTACTTTCCAAGTTTTGCCTTGAGGGCTGCCAGCTTATCGGCAGCGGCACCGCTGCCACTCCCATATCGGTTCAGTACATCATCCCCAGCATCCGGAATGGGTTTATCCAGTCCCGCCATCGCTTCAGCCTCGGCTCGTTCACGTTCCGCTTTCTCGGCCAATTTATCGAATCTGCTGAACGCACTTTCTCCACCAGAAGCTTTCTGCACTTTTGCAACTGCTTTAGAAGCTTCTGCATTCGCCAAATCCGCTTTGATTTCACTGGCCTTCGCCTTCATATCATTGATATCCCGTGCCATGTCATTTAACTTGGTACGCATAGCATTTGCATCCTTAGAAGCATTAGCTACCTTACCTTTCCATGTAGCAACTAACGCCTCATATTCTCCTGCCTTTTCCAGCGCGATAGTAGCAGAAGCATCATCGCCTGCCAGTACAGCATTCTCAGCTGCTCTGTTGTAAGCGGCCAGCTTATCCTCATATTCTTTGAGGGTATTTTTTGCCTGAGTCTCTCCAGCGATGACCTGGGCCGCCGCAACCTTTACCTGTGCATATTCCTTGGTCGCATCCTCAATCGTCTGATTGATGGACTCAATCGGATTCTCCAAATCATCTAAAAGCGCATTCGCTTTACTCCGAGTGATAAATGCAATTCTGTCAAACAGTCCCATAACTCATTCTCCTTTTCTATTCTGCATAATTTGTATACAAACTTACAGTAGTTAGCTCATCGCCAACAAATATAACTTCCATTCCTTGGCACTCGTCTTCATCGAGATACGCCTTATAAAGTGCACCATCTTCATCCGCGATAGATTCCTCTAGTATAGCCTTTACTTCATCCCGTGTTGAGTCTGGAGTAATTCCTCCATAGAAGGAGATATCAGTGATATTGTTAGCCGCACGGTCCCACGTAAAATCTATGATGTCTCCATCCTCCACAGAGACAATATTATCGCTGATATTCTGACTCACATCTATTGAGAAGAAATTGTTCGAGCCTTCCTCTCCGTAGCAGGCGGTACCCTGTATCCTCTCTTTACGATAAATCCTGTCAACGTAGGTTGATTGAATCCAGAAACCAGCATCTACAAACTCTTTCATGCTCATTGGGAATTTCAGAGTTTTACCTTCAATAGTGACCTCATCGTAGTGCTCCCGGAAATCGTCGCTGATATTATCTTCTTTATTCGCACTCCGAATTACAGTACTGTTATCTTTTATATAATTCGGATTAGTATGTACAGTGATCGACTGTATCTCTGAGTCACTAAAGTCTACCTCGATGTAATCTTCATCGTAAAAATTGCTGTATATACGATAAGTATCCCCATCTGCTCCCATGAAGTTACGCACATATTTCTCTTCAGTATCCCCGGTAATATCGGCATAAAACTGCGCGTCAGGTGAGTCTAATGGAAAATACCTAAAACCGTACACATAACAATCATCTGGTTCGGCTTCTGTTTCACTATAGTTCACTATATTGATGCTATTACTCGTGCTGACACCATTTCTTAGAATGAAAGTATAATCACTCTCACCCGGAGCAAGTGTATCAACATCGAAGTCTCCTACCTTAATTCCGAGTTCCTTAAACTCCGACAACAGCATGGGAAGCTGGAATGTGATACCATCATAGGTTATCTTACTGAAGTTTTCCATAAAGTAATCTTTGTCTACATATTCTTCGAATCCTTCTTTTGCATCGATATTTTTAATGTAGCTATCGCGCGGGTCAGCCGTCTCAGTAATATCCTTCTTTCCACATCCGCATAAAGATACTGCTAATACAGCTGCAGATATAATTGCTTTGCACTTAATTCTGTTAAACAATCCCATGATTAATTCTCCTTATTATACTGATCGAGAACACTGTCCGCCATTTCTTCTACGGATGTATTCAGGATTTTCTGGGTTTCTTTTGCTTTTTCTGCATCTGCTTTTCGTTTTGCTTTGATTAAAAAGATAAAGCCGACAACGACTCCCAGACCAGCGATGACTGCAACAGTTATGATGATATACTGCTTCGTCGTCCGTCCGACTTTCATCATTCTTTCAGCAGCATTGCTGAAGCTCTTCGAAAACATTTCTTCATCTGACAAGTCACTGGTGTATTTTGAATCAATTACATCTAACAGGATCTCTCCTGCTTCATCATCGATTACTCCTTTTGCAGCACTTCCGGCCCAGTAATATGTCGCATAAACGGATGGGCTACTCTCCATGAAACACACAATTAAATGTCCCTCATCGTTAAAGAGTTCCTGATACTTCTGCTGTAAAGCAGCTTCAAAATCACTGGATGTTGGTTTGGCTTTTCCATTGATATTATCTGTAATCCATAAATATGGCTGTACCCCTGTCTTATCATAGAAGGTTTTGAGGCCTTTCAAAAGTGTCTTCTCATCGTGTATCCAGTCAATATCATCCTGATACCAAGTATCAATCTTCGTACACTGTGAACTCGAAAGTTTTGTACGTTCGATTGTACTGGTCTGAATATTTGGTCTGGCAGCCAAGAATGCTCCGATTACAATAACAAATGTCAATATGACTGTTATCAGCGTAGACATCGGACTCATTGCTACATAACGGGTAGAATAATTATAGTAATGAGTGCCTCCAGAGCGATAATGACTCCCACTACTTGACCTTCCGCCTCCTCTACTGTTTCCATAGTGGAAATGGCCACCGCCACCTCCATGGCTTCCGCCACTGCTACCGCCTCCACGGCCCATAATCGTTTCCTCCTTTTGTCTCGTTAGACGGGAAATGTGAACTACCCACGCACATTTCAAGTGAAATGGGCGGGGCTTCGTAAGACCAG
>ENA-ORSX01000125-ORSX01000125.1-human-gut-metagenome-genome-assembly--contig:-NODE-125-length-94421-cov-41.350688_pt1 | contig 94421 bp, 62 predicted proteins | sample MGYA00241904_ERZ509172 | MGnify/ENA primary metagenome ERZ509172 (study PRJEB26280, sample SAMEA2338795) | human gut metagenome | biome: human gut; feature: human-associated habitat; material: faeces... | reverse complement strand
GAAATAGCTCCACATGGCCTCGAACGGCAGGCAGAAAATAATGACCAGCCCCGCACGCGCCAGCCTGCTGACGCCCCACCCGGGTAGGTGTCGGCGAAACGGTACGCCAACGCCGGGAAGCATGGTACGCCTCGGGCGGTGGAAACTCACGGCTTCCTGCCACAACGGACAGCCATGCCCAGGGTACAGCCAACGGGAAAAGGAGAAAACCACGGACGAAGCCCGGCATGCCGGGCTTCGGTGCCTTCAGCGACGCCCTTCCCCATCGCGGTACGACCTTTGCAGCACTCTTTCCAAAAAAAGAACCGATGAAAAACACCGTCCAACACCATCCGTCCCGCAGACAAGAGGCCGCTCAGGCTGCCGTAAGGCAACCGCAAGGCATGCAGGAAATCCCCGTCACCCAGATCACCCCCGACGACATACTCGCCGAAGGCGGCCCCATCACCCCCGCCACCGAAGACGGGTCGCCCACGCAGCGGCAGATAGAGCAGGACGTGGTGACCGTCAACCCCTCGGCAGACAGCATGGAAAGCCGGGGTTGAATTTCCCGCCGGGGCTTCCCTGGTCGTTTTTACAGGTTTCCGGCGGTGCTTTCCGGACGGGAACCGGATCGAAACATCTATCCCCGAGGCCGAAAAATTTGAGAAAACGGGCGTAATTTTTTATATTTGTGATGACAACCCACGTACCCAACACATTCAGTCGCAAATATACAATATTCAGTCCGCAAGTGCGGCATCGGGAATATGACAATCGAAAAACTGGACGGAACCTCCCCGCGCCTTTACACACTCGTCGCACCTCTGGTCATGCGGCGCAGCGTATTGCGCCAGAACAACAACTATCCGTTCTGGACTTCGCGTTCGCATACGTGGTTCGTCGCCTGGGAAGGTGAAAATGTCTACGGATTCGTGCCGGTGGAGATTACCGACAACGGGATCGCAAGGATCAACAACTACTATGTCTCGGGCGACGACCCGCAGCTGCTCGCGCGGTTCCTGCGGGAGGTCGTCCGGTATTATGGCCGCGACTATACGATACGTTCCGTCACGCTGATCCGCCATGCGGAGATATTCCGCACCGAGGGGTTCGCCGCAATCCGGGAGTGGAAGCAGTACGTCGCGATGCAGTACGACAATAAACGTCCGCAGCCATGAACGTCTACGAGCGGACACAGCAACGGCTGAAAACCGTATTCGATCTCTTCGACAACGTCTATGTCTCCTTCTCGGGCGGCAAGGACAGCGGCGTGCTGCTCAACCTGTGCATCGACTACATACGGCGGCACCATCTGAAACGCCGCATCGGGGTATTCCACATGGACTACGAGATACAGTACCGCGACACGGTCGACTATGTCAACCGGACGCTGGCCGCGAACGCCGACATACTCGACGTCTACCGGGTCTGCGTGCCGTTCAAGGTGCTGACCTGTACCTCGATGTTCCAGCAGTACTGGAGGCCGTGGGAAGAGTCCAAGCGGGAACTGTGGGTGCGAGAGATGCCTGCGGGCTGCCTCACGCACCGCGACTTCCCGTTCTTCAGGGACGACATGTGGGACTACGAATTCCAGAATTGCTTTGCCGAGTGGCTCCACGCCCGCAACCGGGCGGCACGCACATGCTGCCTGATCGGCATCCGCACGCAGGAGAGTTTCAACCGCTGGCGCACCATATACAGCGACCGCAACCACCACCGATTTTCGGGCAAGCGGTGGATACGCCAATGGGTCGGCGGCGGAATCTGCAACGCCTACCCGCTCTACGACTGGCTCACGACCGACATCTGGACGGCGAACGGCCGGTTCGGCTGGCCCTACAACCGTATTTACGACCTCTTCTACATGGCCGGCGTACCGCTGGAGAGCCAACGCGTAGCCAGCCCTTTCATCTCGCAGGCGATTTCGAGCCTGCATCTCTACAAGGCCATCGACCCGGACACGTGGGGCCGCATGATCGGCCGGGTCAACGGCGCCAACTTCGCGGCGCTGTACGGCCGGACGGCCGCCGCCGGCTGGCAATCGGTCAAGCTGCCGAAAGGGATGACCTGGGAAGGCTACATGCACTTCCTGCTCTCGACGCTCCCGGAGCAGACACGGAGCAACTACCTCGAAAAGCTCTCCGTAAGCATCCGTTTCTGGCGCGAGAAGGGCGGGTGCCTCCCCGACGAAACCATCGCAAAGCTGCAAAGGGCAGGAATCCGGATTGAAATCGGCGGCAAGAGCGCCTACCGGACGGACAAACGTCCGGTGCGCATGGAATACCTCGACGACATAGACCTGCCCGAATTCAGCCGGCTGCCGACGTTCAAGCGGATCTGCATTTGCATCCTGAAGAACGACCATGCCTGCAAATACATGGGATTCTCGCCGAACAAAAGCGAGACGCAGCGCCGAAATAAAATCATGGAAAAATATGAATCGTTACTGCAACCCTCCGACAAAAGCAACGTACCGGAGCCCTGTCTATGACGTCAGGGCCGTGCCGGTGGAGAAAGTCGTGGCGAACAGCTACAACCCCAACGTCGTAGCCCCGCCCGAAATGAAACTGCTGGAGCTGTCGATCTGGGAGGACGGCTACACGATGCCGTGCGTTTGTTATTACGACGCCGAAAAGGATCTCTACGAACTGGTGGACGGCTACCACCGCTACCTGGTGCTCAAGCGGTCGAAACGCATCTACGAGCGGGAACGGGGCCTGCTGCCCGTGGCGGTGATCGAAAAAGACCTCTCGAACCGCATGGCCTCGACCATCCGCCACAACCGGGCGCGCGGCACACACAACGTAGAACTGATGAGCGAAATCGTCGCCGAGCTGACGCGGGCACAGATGTCCGACCAGTGGATCATGCGCCACATCGGCATGGACCGCGACGAACTGCTGCGCCTGAAACAGATCACGGGGCTCGCTGAGCTCTTCGCAGACAAGGAGTTCAGCCCCGGCGACACCGAGGAAGAGGCTGTGGAGCCCGCAAGAATCATGCGCTGAGCACCGCGTCACGACGTATTCGGGACGGTGGAGGGGAATCGGCACGGGATACGGCCCGGAATATCCGCACCGGGGCGTGCGGCGCCGCACGCCCCCGCCCACAGCCGGATTCGAAGCCCTGCGGAGGAGCATCGCCGCTCCCCGGGCATGGAACGAATGCCAGCGGGCAAGGCCGCAGGAAAAGGAGCCCGAAAAAAGTTCCGTAACCGGAGCCGGCGGCCTCACGTCGTCCCGGCGACAGCGACAGGGCGCTGCCGCCGGCAGCAGGGGAAACCGGCAGCAGGGAAAAAGGCCGCCCGCGAATTTGCGCCCCGGAACATATTATGCGGACATACCGGAGGTTTGGAATAGTTATTGATGATTTTCGCACCACAATACAAAGTTCCGAACCCCAAGATGTTAAAGGAAGGATTTCTTTTCACGTTCATATCCGCCTTCATGGCGTTGTTTCCGGTGGCGAACCCCGTCGGTGCGGGCTTCCTGGTCAACGGGCTTCTGTCGGGGCTGGACGATGAAGACCGCAAGTCGATCATCCGGAGGATCATCACCGACTATCTGCTCGTCGGGCTGGGCAGCCTGGCCGTCGGGCATTTCGTGCTGACGCTCTTCGGGCTCTCGCTGCCGGTAATCCAGCTGGGCGGCGGGCTGCTGATCTGCCGCACCGCCCTGCAATGGCTCAGCGACTCGGACTCCTCGGTGGGGCACGCGCAGGGCAAGGATGTCAATCCGCTCCACAAAATAGCCCTCGAATCGCAGGTCTTCTACCCGATCACCTTCCCGATCAGCATCGGCCCGGGCAGCGTCTCGGTCATCCTGACGCTGATGGCCTCGGTGAGCATGAAGGACGGCTGGGCCAAAGGGCTGCTCTCCTATGCGATCATCGCGCTGGTAGTCGTGCTGATGTGCCTGATCCTCTACCTGTTCCTGTCGCAGGGCGAGCGCATCATACGGAAAATCGGCACCAGCGGCAGCATCGTCATCAACAAGATGGTCGCCTTCTTCACCTTCTGCGTCGGCGTGCAGATCGTCGTGACGGGCATCGCCAAATTATTCCACCTGCACATATAACCGAAAACCGAGCCGGCAATTGACGCGCCCGCACAAAGTTGTCCGGCAGGCAACCCGTAAAAACGATTTATTTTTCTTATTTTGCGGGCCGAAATAAACTATGTAACTATGTCATTCTGGTCTCGACTCTTCGGCCCGGATCACAAGCCCCGGATGGGCGGGTTGGAGATTTTCAAATACATCGGCCCGGGACTGCTCGTCACCGTGGGGTTCATCGACCCCGGCAACTGGGCTTCAAACCTGGCCGCAGGCGCACAATACGGATACACGCTGCTATGGATGGTGAGGCTCTCGACCGTGATGCTGATCGTATTGCAGCACAACGTCGCACACCTGGGCATCGCCACGGGCCTCTGCCTGTCGGAAGCGGCATCTGCATACCTCAAACCCGCATGGTCGCGCCCGTTGCTGGGTTCGGCCGTGCTGGCGTCGATCTCCACCTCGCTGGCCGAAATCCTGGGCGGGGCGATCGCATTGCAAATGCTGTTCGGCGTACCGGTGCGCATCGGCGCGCTGCTGGTGCTCGTGTTCGTGGTCGTCATGCTCTTCACCAACAGCTACCGGCTGATCGAAAAATGGATCATCGCCTTCGTCTCGATCATCGGGCTGTCGTTCATCTACGAACTGTCGCTGGTAACGATCGACTGGCCGCAAGCCGCCCGGGCATGGGTGACGCCCTCGTTCCCCGAAGGTTCGATGGTCATCATCATGAGCGTATTGGGCGCCGTAGTAATGCCCCACAACCTGTTCCTTCATTCGGAGGTGATCCAGAGCCGCCAGTGGAACCTGAGCGACGACGCGGTCATCCGCAGGCAACTGCGCTACGAGTACGCAGACACGATCTTCTCGATGCTGGTGGGCTGGGCGATCAACAGCGCGATGATCCTGCTGGCCGCAGCGACCTTCTTCGTGACGAAAACACCCGTGGAGGAGTTGCAGCAGGCCGATTCGCTCCTGCAACCGCTCCTGGGGCGAAGCGCGACGCATATCTTTGCCGTCGCCCTGCTCTTCGCGGGGATCTCCTCGACGATCACCTCGGGAATGGCCGCGGGCTCGATCTTCGCCGGGATATTCAAAGAGCCCTACGACATCAGGGACAACCACTCCCGGACGGGCGTGATGGTTTCGCTGGTCGCCGCATTCCTGATCATCCTGCTGATCGGCGACCCGTTCAAAGGGCTTATCTACTCCCAGATGATACTCAGCATCCAGCTGCCCTTCACGGTCTTCCTGCAGGTACACCTGACCTCTTCGGAGCGTGTGATGGGCAAATACCGGAACTCGCGGTTCACCAAATACCTGCTCTACGGGATCGGGGCCGTAGTGACCGTCCTGAATGTGATGCTGCTCGTCAGCTTCTTCCGGTAGGCGCGGCACGGCGTCCGGCGAGGATATGCGATATATGCCCTCCGGCAACGGCTGTGGCAGCCGCGAAGGTGCCGCCCGGGCAGCAGGGTGAAATCAAAAAAGACGATTGAGACCTCGAATAAGCCCGTTTATCGGGGGAATTGCCGTTGTGCAATCATCGGATTTTTAGTAACTTGCCCCGATTTTACGGGCTGCCCGTAAAACCAAGGATGCCATCATATGCCAACGTCTTGCATTACAAGATATTACGACATACGACACTATTTTAATGCTGAAAAAGATCATCAAATATACGCTCCGTGCGCTGCTCGTTGTCCTCGTCGTCCTGATACTGGTTCCCGCCCTGCTCTACATACCGGCCGTACAGGATTTCGTTCGGAAGCGCGCGGTCGGCTATGCCTCGCGGGCGCTCGGGATGGATTTGTCCGTCGAACGTCTCCGGCTCTCCTTTCCGCTCCGGTTGTCGGTGGACAACACGCTGCTGGTCGACAAGGCCGATACGCTCCTCAGCTGCGGCAGGCTCTCGCTGGATATCGCCCTGTGGCCCCTGGTTCGGAAAGAGGTCGTCATCCGGAGCTTCGGGCTGGAGCGGGTCGCCGCCCGCTACAAGGATTCGCTGGCGGGCATGGACATGCGCCTTTCGGCGGGCCTGTTGTCCCTGGATGCGGCCAAGGCCGACCTCTCGGCAAATACGGCAGGCATCGCCAGCCTCGTCCTGTCGGATGCCGATGTCCGGCTGGACATAACGCAAGCGGCTCCGAAAGAGGAAGCGGACAGCACGGCCGCACTGCCGTGGACGATCGGCATCGGGAAACTCTCGGTGGGCAACCTGGCTTTCGGGATGCGGACGGCACCTGCCGTATCGGAACTCTCCGTCCGCCTGGCCGAAGGCACGGTGGATGAATGCCGGGTGCGGCTCGACAGCCAGCAGGTATCCGTGAAAAGCGTACTGCTGAACCGGGGCGGCTACTCCTACCTGACAGGGCCGGCAGTGCCCGGAAAAGAGAAACAGGAGGCAGCTCCCGCCCCCGGCGGCAGCACGCCGTCGCTCCCCTGGACGGTTCGGGTCGGCAGCGTAGTGCTGACCGGCAACCGGGCGGAATACGGGCTGCTGAACCATCGTCCCGCAGCGGGATTCGACCCGTCGTTCATCGTCCTCTCGACGCTCGACCTGGCGGTCGATTCGATCTACAACCGGGGTGCGGACATAGCCCTGCAAATCCGCCGCATGGCGTTCACCGAGCGCAGCGGGCTCACGGTGAGCGACATGACCGGGGACATCGGCATGGACGCCTCGGGCATATCCCTTGCCGGCGTCACCCTGAAAACGCCCTTTTCCCGGATCGAGGCCAACATCTCCGCCGGGGAGGGGATTCTGGCACTGGCTCCGGATTCGCCGCTCAAGGCAGCCCTCACGGCCGACGTGAACACCAAAGACCTAAAATATCTCTATCCGGCGCTGATACCGCCCGTGCTCGACGGACGTATCGTCAGCCTGGCGCTCACCGCAGCGGGGACGCTGGGCGACATCGGAAAAGCCGGGCTGGATATCTCGTCGCCCGGACACGTCGCATTCACGGCGGACGGGGCGGCGAGAAACGTGCTCGATCCCGGCCGCATGGAGGCTTCCGCACGGTTCGAAGGCGATTTCAGGAATATGGCGTTCCTCGAAGCGCTGTTGCCCGACTCCGCCCTGCGGCGGCGCATAGCGATTCCCGACCGCATCCGGCTCCACGGAACGGCCGGCGCAGACAAAGGGGCGTTCTCGGCCGCTTCGACGCTTTCGGCCGACGGCGGGGAGATAGCCCTGCAAGGCCGGCTGGATACCCGCAGCGAGGCCTACGGAATCGAATTACGGTGCGACAGCTTCCCGTTGAACAGGTTTTTGCCGGCCGATTCGCTGGGCCTTATAGACCTGGCGCTGCAGGCCGGGGGCAGCGGATTCGATCCGCTCCGGGCGCAGACCCGGGGGAACATCCGCCTGCAGGTTGACCGGGCGGAGTTCCGCGGCAGGGATTTCGGAGGCGTGGAGCTGAACGCAAACCTCGAAGGAGGACAGCTTTCCGGCCGCCTGTCCGACCGGGACGAGGCGCTGCGGCTGTTGCTGCTGGTCTCGGGCACGCTGACCGAACGGGAACAGGAAGTCAGGCTCACGGGCAACATCTTCGATTTCGACCTGGCAGAGCTGGGAATCTCCCCGCAGAAAATCGGCGGGTCGTTCGCGCTGGAGGCCGGGGCGTCCGCCTCGGACGCCGGCAGCTATACGGCCCGGATAGCCCTGGACAGCATCGAGGTCAGAACCCGGCACCGCACAGACCGCATCCGTCCGACGAGCCTGTCATTGAGCTCCGACACGACGGCGACGCGGGCCAAACTGGCATCCGGCGACCTGTCGCTGGCATTCGTCTCCCCCGGGCCCGTAGACTCGCTGGTTCCGGCCCTGACGCGGAGCGCCGACATACTCGCACAACAGATACGGGCACAAAGCGTCGACATGGAGGCCCTGAAACCCGCATTGCCCGATTTCAGCCTGCGGGTCACGGCCGGACGCGAAAATATCCTGAATAATTTTCTGAAAACAAAAAAGGTGTCGTTCGGCGCGCTGGACATCGAAGGCGTGAATTGCGACTCCCTGCCGGTATCCCTCCGGATAAAGGCGGAGAGGCTGGCCTGGGGAGGCGTCGTCCTCGACACGCTGACGGCAGGCATCGCGCAGGACGGCCGCCGGCTGGATTATTTCCTCCGCACGGCGAACGTCCCGGGGAACCTGGACAACGTAGCCCTCGCAGGGCTGTACGGCCATGTGGCCGGAAATAGGGGCCAGGTAAACCTCTGCCAGAAAAACCGGGCGGGACGCGAGGGGTTCCGCTTCGGGCTGGATGTCGAATGGAACGACAGTCTGGTCAGGGCGGGCGTAACGCCGCCCGACCCGGTATTCGGGTACGAACCCTGGACGGTAAACCCCGGCAATTACCTCGTTTACAGGTATGGCAAAAGCATCGACGCCGACCTCGACATGAGGCACGGCGACCAGCGGTTCGCAATCCGGACGGTTCCCGGAGAGGGGGCGTCCGACGACATCCGGCTGGATATCGCCGGCCTGAACATCGGTTCCGCACTGGGGCTGCTGCCCTCCGCCCCGCCCGTCGACGGGGTATTGGGTACGGACATGACGCTGGGCATGACGCCCGACAGCCTGACCCTGCGCGGCGACCTGTCCATCGCGGAACTGTCGTACGACAAACGGCGCTTCGGCAACGTCGACTTCGGACTCTATTACAAGCAGGATCAGGGACATATGGCCGATGCGCGGCTGACGCTCGACGGCGCCGAGGTACTGACCGTCCGGGGAGATTACCGCGCAGAGCGCGAAAGCCCGCTCGACCTCACGGCGACGATCCCCGGATTCCCGTTGCAGCAGGCCAACGTATTCCTGCCCGACGACCTGATCCGCCTCCGGGGCCGGTTGCAGGCGAAAATCCACGCAGGAGGCGCCGCTGACCGGCCGAGGCTGGACGGGGGCGTACACTTCGCACAGACCGAAATCCGCGTGCCGATGATCGGCACGTCGTTCCGGTTGTCGTCCGACACGATCCGCATCGACGACAGCCGCGTCATATTCGACGACTACACGCTCCTCGCCCCGAACAGCAAGCCGCTGACGATCGGCGGCGAGGTCGACTTGGCCGATTTCAGCCGCATGACGGCCGACCTCGCGCTCCGGGCGTCGGATTTCCAGGCGGTCGACGTAGCCCGGAAAGAGGGTACGTCGGTCTACGGAAAGGCCTACCTCGACCTGGACGCGACGGCCAAAGGCCCCCTGGACGAACTCGTCGTCCGCGGGAACGTAGCCCTGCTGGGCGGCACGGACATCAATTACGTCATGCAGGACTCCCCGATGGACGTGAAGGAGCGTCCGCAAAACATCGTGACGTTCGTCTCGTTCCGGGAACTGGACTCCCAGGGACAGGAAGAGACATCGCAGGCAATACGCATCGGAGGCATGGACGTGCTGGTGAATGTCGACATCAACAACGACGTACAGGCGGCCGTAGACCTTTCGGCGGACGGCAACAACCGGATCGACCTGAAGGGAGGCGGCAACCTGACCTATACCATGAATCCGCTGGGCGACGTCCGCCTGTCGGGAAAATATGTGCTTTCGGGCGGAAGCGTACGCTACAATCCGCCCATCATCTCCCAAAAAATCTTCAAGATCACGCCGGACAGCTATGTCGAATGGATAGGGAACATCGCCGACCCGGCTTTCAACATCACGGCCGTGGAGACCGTACGTGCCAATGTCTCCTCGGACGGGCAGGACAACCGTGCGGTGAATTTCGACATCTCCATCAACATCCGCAATTCGCTCGACGACCTGGAGGTCAGCTTCGGGCTTTCGGCCCCCGAAGACCTCACCATGCAGAACCAGTTGAATTCGCTCACGGCCGAGCAACGCGCCAACCAGGCTATGAACCTGCTGATATACAACACCTACACGGGCCCCGGAACCACGGCGAAGGTCAGCTCCGAGAACCCGCTCAACTCGTTTATCCAGAAGGAGCTGAACCAGTGGGCGCAGAACAACCTGAAGGGCGTAGACCTGAGCTTCGGCATCAACTCCTACGGCGAGGACGACCCCAACGGCCAGCGCACCGACTACTCCTACCGGTTGTCCAAAAACCTGTTCAGCAACCGCGTGCGCGCCGTCATCGGAGGCAAGTTCAGCACGGACGCCGACCCGTCGCAGAACCTCAAGGAGAACCTGATCGACGACATTTCGCTGGAATACATGCTGACCAAGCGCGACAACATGTATCTGAAAGTATTCCGCCATACCGGGTACGAAAGCATCCTCGAAGGCGAAATCACCGAAACGGGCGTAGGCTTCGTGATCCGGAAAAAACTGCTGAGGCTGGGCGACCTGTTCAAGTCGACGAAACCCAAAGCGAAAAAACAGAAACGAGATGAGGCCGGCACACATTAGAAATATCTGCATCCTGGTTTGCGCCGTGTTGTCGGTAGCGGCCTGCTCCACCACCCGCCGGCTGGGGTCGGACGAGGTGTTGTATACGGGCGTGAAGAAAATCCGGATCGAACCCGACTCGGGCGTCGTGCTCTCCGCCGCAGCCGAATCGGCCGTGAAGGAACCGCTGTCGGTCGCCCCGAACAACCCGCTTTACAGCCCCTATATCCGCACCCCGCTGCCGATCGGGCTGTGGGCCTACAACTATCTCTACACGCCCAGGGAAAAGGGATTCAAATACTGGTTATTCAAACGGCTGGCCAAACAGCCCGTGCTGATCTCGAAGGTGCAGCCCCGGCTCCGGACGAAGGTCGCGGAACAGGTGCTCGAAAATTACGGTTATTTCGGCTCGCACGCCGCAGACTCCCTGCTCTACCGCAAACACGGGCGGAAGGCAAAGGTGTACTATACGCTCGGCATAGCGCCGCCCTGGCACTATTCGAAGATCGCCTACCCGGAAGTGGACAGCGGCATGGAACAGCTCATGGACAGTCTCCGGGCCACGTCCCTGCTCCGCGTGGGGGCGCAGTACAACATGGACAGCCTCACGCTCGAACGCAAACGGATCTCCCAGCTGCTGCGCAACAGGGGATATTACTATTTCCGTCCCGAATACCTGGAATACCTGGCCGATACGACCTCCGGTCTGCGGCAGGTCGACCTGCGCCTGAACCTCAAGCCCAACCTGCCGGAGGTGGCGCTCAAGCCCTACCGGGTGGGCGGCATCACGGTGCGGCTGACAAACATCAAACCCGGCCCGACGGACACGCTCCGCCTGCGCAATGCGACGGTCATCGCCCAGCGGCCGATGAAAATCCGCCCCAGGATCCTGTCCAGGGCCCTCACGCTCCGAAGCGGGCAGCTCTTCACGGTAGATGCCCAGAACCGCACCCAGACCGACCTCAACAAGCTGGGCATTTTCCGTTCCGTCAACCTGAGTGTCACGCCGCTCGACTCGCTGCGGGGCTCCGACACGCTGGACGTCGCCATCGACGCGCAGTTCGACTATCCGCTGGAAGCCGCCCTGGAAACGGACGTAACCTCGAAGTCGAACAGCTTCATCGGCCCCGGCATCACCTTCAAGGTCAGCAACAACAACCTGTTCCGGGGCGGCGAAGTCCTCGCCCTGAAACTGAACGGCTCGTACGAATGGCAGACGGGCAACAAAAACTCCGGCGGCCGTTCCTCACGGCTCAACTCCTATGAACTGGGACTGAATGCGAACCTCAGCATTCCGCGGCTGTTGCTGCCGTCGTTCATCACGCGCAGGCTGAAATACCCCGGGAGCACGACGTTCCAGCTCGGGGTCGACCTGATGAACCGCCCCAGCTTCTTCCGGCTGATCGCGTTCAGCGGCTCGGCGGGATACAATTTCCAGACCTCGCCTTACAGCCGCCATTCGCTGACCGTATTCAAACTCACCTACAACAAGCTGCTGCACACGACCGAAGCCTTCGACAAGACGATGGACGAGAACCCGGCCATCGCCATGAGTTTCCGCAACCAGTTCGTACCGTCGATCAACTATACCTATACGTTCGACAAGACCTACGGCAGCACCGGCAACCGCCGCTTCTACTGGCAGAACAGCGTCACCTCGGCCGGCAACATCCTCTCGGGCGTGCTGAGCCTGTTCGGCGAAAAACAGCCCCAGCACCTGTTCGGGAACCGCTTTTCGCAGTTCGTCAAGGAGGTGAGCGAAGTGAAGTTCTACCACCGCATCGGGCGCCGGAACAACTGGCTGGCGACGCGGCTGCTCGTCGGCGTGGGATATGCCTACGGGAATTCCGAGGTGATGCCCTACAGCGAGCAGTTCTACATCGGAGGCGCCAACAGCATCCGCGCCTTCACGATCCGGTCGCTCGGGCCGGGCAGCTACCGTCCCCCGGCCAACGACCGCAACGGCTATCTCGACCAGACGGGCGATTTCAAGCTGGAGGCCAACGTCGAATACCGCTTCGGCATCATGGGACGCCTGAACGGCGCCGTTTTCCTCGACGCCGGGAATATCTGGCTGCTGAAAAAAGACCCCAAACGCCCCGGTGCGGAACTGAAATGGAAAGGGCTGCTCAATGAAATCGCGCTGGGCACCGGATTCGGGTTGCGTTACGACATCAGCTACCTGGTCATCCGTGCCGACCTCGGAATCGGCATCCACACCCCCTACCCCAATCCCGACAAGACGGGGTATTACAACATCTCCAGCTTCAAGGACGGGCTCGGGTTCCACCTGGCGATCGGCTATCCGTTCTGAGGGGAGGGGCATACGGATACGGCGAGGGCGGCTGGGTATTCTCAGCCGCCCTCGCCCACACCAGTCTTCCGTCCTATCGGGAACGGATTTCCCGCCGCATGAATATCGAGTAGGAAACGGCAAAGCAGACGACGGTCGCGGCAACCAGTCCGGTCAACTGCGCCCACACGACCTTGATGCTCTCGCCCAGAGGCAGCGGACTGGGAATAGCCCCGTCCAATTGCTCCATCGTCAGGGGGCCGAGGCTCCGCACCGAAGGCATGAGCAGCGTCGAAGTGGCATCGTTGAACAGTTCGCTCGGCGCCAGCCGCATCAGCCCCAGGATAAACCGCTGGTAGCTGAGCTGGTGGTAGACCGGAGCCATCTCGGAGGGGCTCAGCGCCCGGGCGACCACGCTGACGATCATCGCATAGAACACACTGAAAAAAAGCCACACGGCGATGGATGCCAGTGCAGAGGTAGCCGCCTGGCGGAAACAGAGCGAGAACAGGATCGCCACCGTAAGCCAGAATGCCACGTAGAAGATCCCGGTAATGATGTACAGGATGATCCTCCAAAACTCCCCGGGGGTCGGAGGAATGCCGATGGCGATCAAGCCGCACCCCATCACCAGAAAGCCCAGTGCGAAGAGCAATACCCCGATGACGATCAGCGCAGCCACGAACTTGGCGTTGATGATACAGTCGCGGTGGATAGGCTGCGACAGCATACGGCTGAGCGTTCCTTTGTTCTGCTCTGAATTGACGGCATCGAAGCCCAATGCGATACCGAGCAAAGGCCCCAGGAAATTGATGAAAAATACGAACGAAGGGAGCGTCCCGTCCGACACCGTGAAGAGTTTCAGGAAGAGGAAGGAGCTGTCCGGATCGTCGGGCTTTATCGCGGCCGCGATATTCGTAAGCGCCGTATACAACGACCCCGCGCAGGTGAGCACGATGATGCTCACCAGAATAATGAACCGCAGGCTGCGCACATGGTCGGCGATCTCCTTCCGGACGATCGTCCAGAACGGGGAATGCACTTTCTGGTCAGTCATGCTGCCCACCCCCTTCCGTAAAATAGCGGTTGTAAACATCGGCCAGATCGCGGTTTTCGCGCCGCAGTTCCTCCAGGCCGATCTGTGCCACGAGCCGCCCCCGGTTGAAAAGCCCGACGCGGTCGCAAACCTTCTGCACCTGCTCCAGGTTGTGCGAAGAGAACAACACGGTCAGTTGCCCTTCGCTGCTGAGCTGTTTTATGAGGGCGATGAACTCCTGCACCCCGGCGGGGTCGATCCCCGAGGTAGGTTCGTCCAGGATGACGATCTGCGGTTGCTTGATAAGCACGTCCGCCAGCCCGAGCCGCTGGCGCATGCCCCGGGAATATTTCCCGGCCTTCTTCTCCATCTGTTCGCCCAACCCGACGCGCTCCATCAGCCGCACGGCCCTGCTGTGCGCCTCGCCGCGCGCGATCCCGTTCAGCGCGGCCGTATACATCAGGTTCTCCACACCGGTCATGTCGTCGTAGAAGCCGACATCCTCGGGCAGGTAGCCGATACGCCTCTTCACCTCGATCGGGTTGTGCGTAGCGTCAATCCCGCAGATGCTGACATTGCCCGACGTCGGTTCGGTCAGTCCGAGCATCATGAGGATGGTAGTCGACTTGCCCGCCCCGTTGGGCCCGAGCAAACCGAAGACCTCCCCTTTCGCCACCGACAGGCAAATACGGTCTACAGCCGTGAAAGCACCGTATTTTTTCGTCAGGTCGGTCAATACGATTACCTCTTCAGCCATGGCCTACCTCCTTCCGTATTTGCGGAAAAGACAATAGACCCCTCCCACGGCAGCCAGGATGACAAGCACGCCGACCCATCCCCAGAACAGGGGCGTCTTCACCGAAATCCGGAACTGCGCATCGGCAGTCACCTCGGGGGTCTTGGCATCCATCACGACCACGTAATCGCCCGGGAGGGCTTTCGGCGAAGCCTTGAGCTCGGCCGTGACGTTGGCCGCAGCCCCGGCCTTCAGCGACGCGATCTTCGACGGCTCGAACGAGAGTTCCCACCCGGCGGGTTTGCGCGAGGAGAGCTGAATGTCCTTCAGCTCCGACGATCCGGTATTGACGACCTCCAGGTCGATACGGCGGGTATCGCCCGCCGTGATGTCGGCGCTCAACAACCCCTTGGGTGTAGTCACCTCCATCTGGAACGTCCCCGTGATGGCGACTTCGAGTGTCAGTTCCGCGGAGGTGGAATTGGTGACGGCACGCACGGGGATTTTATAGGTTCCGGCCTCGGCATTGGCCGCGGGCGTAACTTCGACGGAGATATTCTGGCTGGCATTCGCATCGACCTGCGCCGAGGTCGCCTGCTTATAGTTGGGCTTGAACACCACGTTCCAGCCCCGCGGGGCATCGGCCATCAGCGCATAGAGCTGCCGGTCGGCGGTCTGGTTGCGGAGTGTGGTGCTGAAGGTGAAATTCGATTTGGAATTGCCCTGCATGTTGGGCTGATCGGTCGTGAATTCGCTCTGGTAAGTCCCCTGTTTGGAGACCACGATGGTGAGCGGCAACCGGGCTTCGCCCGCCGAGAGATGGAACTTATAGCTTCCCTTGTTGATCTTCAGCGGGACGTTGACGGTAAGGGTGAAATTCTTTTTTTCGTCGGGCAGGACGGCCATCTGCTCGATATTCCAGCCTCCGGACTTGATGTCGTATTTCCAGGAGGAAGGAAGGCCGCCGAGCGCAATGTTCTCGGTTCGGATTTCATGGCCGTTGTTGATCAGGTCGACGCTGTAATTGATGGAAGCTCCCGGCGATACGACGATCTTCGTATAGGGCGAATAAAGCACCACGCCGGTCGAGAGGGAATCGGCTGCGGCATGTGCCCCGGCCGCGGGAAAGGCTCCCAGAAGAACTGCAAAGAACAACAAATAATTAGTTCGCATAGTCATATAAAATTTGGTTAGTATAAAAAATTAAATATGAGAGTCGAATCTGAGCTGAAAAGCGCGGGTTAATTATTTGTCTTGATGGGGTTAGATGTGTTTTGGTTATCGTTTGGTATCCGGGGATCAGGCTGCGGGACGGCGGTTACGACAGGGTTTCGCCGCTGTCAAAGGCAAAAAAAGCCCCTGTATCGAAACAGAGGCTTTTATGTGTTCCCGTACAAGGCATCAGAAAACGAACTTTTCGAGTTTCATCTCGCTGAGCTGGTGCAGGCGCGGTACGAGGGTCGTGAAATGCGACGCCTGCTCGTGCGCAGCCAGCGCCTTGGCGTCGCTCCACGTCTCGCAGATCATCAGCACGTCATTGCGCGTAGTGCTTTCGAACAGGTCATAGGCAACGCAGCCCTCGTCCTTGAGCGAAGCCGCCACCAGTTCCTTGGCCGTATTTACCACTTCCTCGCGGTTGGAATCCGTCGTACGGATAAAAACATTCAATCGTATCATTTCTTTACTATTTAAGTTTATAAGGCTTTCACGGCCTCGACGGCCGCATCGTAATCGGGTTCCTCGGTAATTTCGGGCACGAGCTGGGTGTAGACCACCTTCCCCGCCTTGTCGATCACCACCACGGCACGGGCGAGCAACCCGGCCAGCGGGCCGTCGGCCATCAGCACGCCATAGGCGCCGGCAAAACCCGCAGCACGGAAATCCGACGCGGGAACGACGTTGGCGATGCCCTCGGTCGTACAGAACCGGGACTGCGCGAAAGGCAGGTCTTTCGACACGGCCACGACGACCGTGTCGGGCAGCGAAGATGCCAGCTTATTGAATTTTCGCACCGAAGTCGCACAGACGCCCGTATCGAGGCTGGGAAATATGTTCAGCACGACGCGCTTGCCTTTCAGGTCGCTGAGTTTCAGCGGGGAGAGGTCGCCCCTTACCAATTCGAAATCGGGAGCCTGGACGCCGGCCCGGATGAATTCGCCGTCGATATGCACGGGCGTGCCCTTGAATTTTGTCGTTGTCATGGTCTTTAATTTTTCTGTCGTTTCATAAAACGTAAAACCGGCAGGTTTATTGTCCGTCCGGCAACATGCCGCCAACGGAAACCGTACCCGGATGCCGCACCACAAATTTAATTCCTTTTCGGGAAGATTCCAACGGCTATTTCATATTCTTTTCAGGTTTACCGCCCAACTTTGCAGCGACTTAACCGGGTAAGAGTATATTTTTTGTATTTTTGCCCGAACCCGGCCGAAACGAAACAAAACGAAACAAACAGACAGACAAGACCGACATGAAAAAGACACTCCTTCTGCTCCTGCTGACGTGCAGCTGCGCAATCGCTGCAGCACAGGAACGCTCGCCGCTGAGGCAAACCGAATTCATCTCCGCCGATTCGCTCGAAGACGAACACGAACTGTTGGAGCGCGTACGCAACATGCCCAACCTCGAAGTCGGCAAGGGCATCACGTTCCGCCCCAAAAGCAACTGGTTCTCGCTGACAATGCGCTTCCGGATGCAGAACATGGTGGGACTCTCGTTCGACAAGGATTTCACGCTCACGAAAACCGATGCGCAGGTCAAGCGCCTGCGCCTGCGCTTCGACGGGTACATCTATTCCCCGAAACTGGTCTATTCGGTTCAGCTGGGATTCACCTCCTACGACACGGAACCGCTGCCCAACGGCAATATGAACATCGTCCGCGACGCAATCGTCTACTACGTCCCGAGTCCCAAGTGGAACATCGGGTTCGGGCAGACCAAGATCAAGGCCAACCGGGCGCGCATTAACTCTTCGAGCGCCCTGCAATTCGTCGACCGCAGCATCGTCAACAGCGAGTTCAACCTCGACCGCGATTTCGGGTTCTTCGGCGAATACAACATGCGCGGGGGCGAGGGCTTCAACCTCTCGGCCAAAGGTTCGGTGACGCTGGGCGAAGGCCGCAACTGGGGCAGTTCGTCCAACGGCGGGCTCGCCTACACGGGACGGCTGGAGCTCTACCCGCTGGGGCGGTTCAAGTCGAAAGGCGACGTGATGGAGGGGGATTTCGAAGGCGAGGAGCAGGTCAAGATACTCGTGGCCGGAGCCTACTCCTACAACCACAAGGCATCGCGCCTGAAAGGCCAGCGCGGCGCCGTCATGCCGGACGACGCGACCCGCAACATCGGCTCCTATTTCGCGGATTTCATCCTCAAATACCGGGGCTTCGCATTCTATACCGATTTCATGGGACGCAGCTGCGACCGACCGCTGTTCGACCCCCAGAGCAATGCCTTCGTATACAGCGGGCAGGGGCTCAACATACAGACCAGCTACCTGTTCGACAAGAAATGGGAGGTCGCCCTGCGTAATTCGACGCTCTTCCCCGAGCACGAGGTACAACCCTTTGCGGGGTACAAGCGCTGGAACCAGACGACCGTAGGCATCACCCGTTACATCATCGGCCACAGCCTGAAAGTACAGGCCGACATGTCGTACAACCACCGCAGCGAATCGTTCGACCCCGACTACAACCGCTGGGAAATCCGCTTCCAGCTGGAGCTGGGGCTCTGACCCGGCAACAGGAAGATACGAAAACTCCCGGCTGTTGCCGGGAGTTTCTGTTTCGGGACAGGAACCCCGTTACAGGATTTTCAGCGCGATCCGCGCGCACGCCTCGGCATCGGCCAGGGCATGGTGGTGGTTCGCAAGGTCGAAACCGCACGCCGCCGACACGGTATGGAGCTGGTGGTTGGGCAGGCGGCTGCCGAACGTCCTGCGCGAGGCGCGGCACGTACAATAGAACCGGTAGCCGGGGTAAGGCATCCCGTACAACTCGAACACGGCGCGCAGGCACCCCTCGTCGAAGGGCGAATTGTGCGCCACGAGCGGCAGCCCCTCGATGCGGGGTGCAATCTCGCTCCATACGGCCGCGAAGTCGGGCGCCTGGGCCGTATCCTCGTAGCTGAGGCCGTGGATAGCCGTGGTAAAACGGCTGTAAAAATTAGGACGCGGGCGGATCAGGCTGTAAAGCGTGTCGACCACCTCGCCGCCACGCACCACGACGACGCCCACCGAGCAGACGCTCGTACGCCGGCCGTTGGCCGTCTCGAAATCTATGGCTGCAAAATCTTTCATCGGTCAGGAGTGAATATCCGGGGCAAAGATACGGATTTTAACGCTTCCCGGTATCGCCGGCAACGAAAAAACGGCCGCCTTTCCGAGGGCGGCCGTCGTTTCTGCCGGAGCGGGTTATTCGGTATACTCGTCGTCCGACGTGTCGGGCGTAACCCACGAGTCGGCCGGCGTCAGCTGCTCGACTTCCGCCTCCGTCAGGAAGGCGTCTTCATCGAACATGATGTCGTCGAAATAGTTGACCGTGCACTGGTAAGCGCCGTAGTTGTATGTCCAGTCCTTGGAGTAGATGCCGAAGATGGCCATGATATCGCCTTTCGCGCCGTCGCGGACGACGGGATACTGGGCGAAACGCGAATAACCGCTCGTGCGCACCGTATAGACACCCTTCTTGTTGGTCGTCGAAGGCAGGGTGCTGTCATAGGTGAAAAGCACCGAACCGTAGAGGTTCGTACCAGCGTTGCTGAACGCCCACCGATACCAGACCTTGTTCATCACCGGGCGGATGTCGGTATACATCCACGCGGGATAGATGTTCGACCCTACCGTCCCGTAACGGCACGTAACGCCGCGCAGGATCACCAGGCGCCCGAAATACTGCTGCCCGTTCTGGCCGAAGAAATCGTCGCAGTTGGCTTCGGTGACCTCGAGGATCTCCTTGCCCAGCTCCAGCTGCGTCTCCCCGCCGAGGAATACGCGCTTGCGGATCTCCGTCGGGTCTTCGATGTTCGAGTTGGCATAGAATTTATGTTCGCCCACCTTGTTGTAGGAATCGGTAGGCCCCTCGCCCAGCGACAGCATCATGCGGTAGTTGCCGATATAGAGACCCGAGACCTTGACATAGACCCAGTTCGAGGGGATCGTACCCGTGGCCTTGTCGAAACGCCCCATCGGATAGGTAAAATAGAGCCCCGTGGTGAGCTTCACCTCGATGGCACCCGAATCGTCCACCAGGTAGAGCGACTTGTAGACGTTGCCCTCCTCGTCGCTCGACTGCACCTTGCCCTTGATGTAGTAATCCAGCCCGTCGGGCGACTGGCCGATCTGTACGTACTTCGTATCGCCCCAGCTCGAGTTGCTGCCCGTACCGCCGAGCGACTTGTGCTCATCGAGGAACATCTGTTTCACATCGGCGATGGAGATATGCTTCATCCCCGCGAAATCCTCGTCGGTATAGACTTTGGCAGGCTTCGGCGCATCGAAATCATTATAGCACCCCGTAACCGCAAACATCACGGCCAGCACGGCGCATAACTGAAATATCTTTTTCATAATCGTCATATCGTATTAGAAGCGGAAATATACATTCAGGTAATAGGTCGTCCCCAGCAGGTAAAAGTACTTCGAATCGAACGGCACGTAATACTGGATCGGCTGGGCGGCCGCACCCTCCTTGTTCACATAGGTACGGCGCGAAAGGCGCATCTGTTCGTAACCGCCCGTACGGATCGTCTGGTCGTTGAGGATATTCTTCACCTCGAGGCTGAAGCCCAGCTGGTAGATGCGGTGGATGTACCAGTTCTTGCCGACGCTCAGGTTGAGCGTATAGGCCGAGTCGAATTTCTCCTGCTCGCGCAGGTTCATCAGCGCCGTGTATTTCACGGCGCCGGGGAGCTGTGCCGCCTCGTCGGGGCGCAGTACCGTGGCATAAGCGGCACGGGTACGGCGCGCGGGGTTCATCGAGAGGTAGATACGGTCGTAATAGTTGAAATCGACCGAGGCGAACCAGTTGCGCGGGCCGCGGTAGCTCAGGCCGAGGTTGAGCGCCGTCTGGGGCGTACTTTCGACGTAGAGGTCGTCCCAGAGCACCTTGTCGCCGCGGAGCACCTCCTCGCTGTTGTCGCGCGTCTGTGTGAAGTTGGCGTCCGACGTATAGCGGTAGTCGCCCAGGCTCAGGGCGCCGTTGAACGAGATGCCGCCCCAGATGGGAACCACGACGCCCACTTCGAGGCCGTAGTAACGCTTGTCGATGCCGCTCATGGCGAAGTTGGTGAACGACGACTGCGTATCGTCATAGTACGAGATGACCTTCGACTGGTCGGCGACCGAGGTATAGTAACCCGAAACGCGCGCCGTGATCCACGGCAGATTGAGGTTGTACGACAGGTCGACGCCGAGTACCTTCTCGGAATCGAGGCCCGGCGTAGTCGTATTGCGGGTACGCGCCGAAACGAAAGCGTCGCGGAACTGCGGGGGATTGACCATGTAGGCCACATTGGCGTCGATGGCATGCGCACCCGAGAAACGGTACGAGAACTCGCCCTTGAGCTTGTAGGTCAGGTAGTCGAGCGTCTTCGATTTACCGAGCGAGTTGTTCGCGAAGAGTCCCTTGCGCAGCCGGCCGTCGCGCCACATGGCCGTATAGCCGACCTCGCCGCCGAGGCTCATCGTGAAACCGCCGAACGAGGCGTAATACTGCGCCCAGACCTGTGCCTGGCGCAGGTTGGCGTAGTAATCGTAGCTGAACTTGTCGCCTTCCCCGACGCGGCGGGCCTCGCCGTGCTTGAGGTAATAATCCAGGTCGTTCTGCGAAAGCAGCGGGTTGTAGTTGCCGTTGTCGCGCAGGGCGAACTTATCCACGTCGAGCCAGTAGTCGGCGCCGAGCAGGTCTTTCACCTGGTCGTAGTACTCCGTGCGGTTGATACGCGCCGTCAGGCCTCCGCGCAGCACGGACTGGTTGCGGAACGTATGGGCGATGTTGGCCGCGAAGTTGAAATCGCGCTGGTCGGTATGGCGTTCTTCGATCATGTAGATGCCCGAAGCCCCGGACTTGTTGCGGTTGTAGTTCATGCGGAACATGTTGTCGTAATCCATCTGGCTCTTGCTGGGGTCGGTGATCCACTCGCGCATCGAACGCAGCGCAAGGTCGTTGTACGTCCCCAGATCCGAACTCTCGATGCCCTCGGACAACTGGAGGATACGGTTCGTGTAGAAGCTGGGCAGGTAACGGTAGTAGTCGGGGCGCGGGTCGGGGCCGTCCGTCCACGTCAGGGCCGAATAACCGTTCTTGCCGAAGCGGAACGAAGCCGCGGCGGCAAGTTTGGTATTCGACGAAATGTCGAACCCGTAGTTGAGCATCACGATCGGCTCGTGGTAATCGCGCACGCGCGAGTTGCGCAGCTTGCCGTCCTGCTTACCCACATTGGGGTTGTAATAGTTGTTACTCAACAAGTCGTAGGCTTCCTGCGTCGACGCCTGCTGCGCTCCGCGCTCGGTCGGTGCGCCCAGAATGGTCAGCGCCAGGTTGTGGCGGTCGCCGCCGAAACGCTTTTCGACCGATGCGAAGTAACCGTAGGCATTGTAGTACACCCCGTCGACATAGGAGTTGCCGCCCTGGCGGGTCGAGAACGAGAAGGCGTACGACCATCCGTTGTCGAGCAGGCCCGAAGCGTAGGAAACCATCGCGCGGAAGCGGTACATCGAGTTGCCGTTCACGACGCTGGCACGGAAGCCCTTGCGCATCTGCGAAGCGCGCGCATTGACATTGGTCGTACCGCCGATGCCGTCGATGCCGTAGCCCGACGAGCGCAGCCCGGCGGTATTCTCCTGGTTACGCGTGGCGTCGTTCAGGCCGCTCCACAACGACCAGGGGCCATAGCCCGTCATGGCGTCGTTGAACCGGATGCCGTTCAGGTAGATGCTCGAATACTGCGAATCGTAACCGCGCACGTTGAAACGCATCTCGCTGAATTTATACGAGGCGATGTTGTTGAAGACATCCTTCGACGACGAAAGCGACGAAGGCAGCGACTGCCCGTCGGCCGCCGTATCGGAGTCGAACTCCGCGAACACGGCGTCGTCGATGACATACTGCACATCGGGGGCCATCACCACCGAATTGAGGTTCTTGACCATCTTGTCGACACGGATCGCCAGGTCGAGGTTCTCGAACTCGGGGGCTTCGAATTTCAACTGGTATTCCCCTTTGGGCAGCTGGTCGATATTGAAATTACCGTGGTTGTCGGTCATGACGGTGACGCCGAGCGGTTCGACGACCACCTTGACATTGCTCAGTGCGACACGGCCGTCACGCGAGACGACCTTGCCTTTGACGCCTCCGTCCTGGGCATACGCCCCGGCACAGGCCAGCGTGAGCAGGATAACAAGTAAAGCTCTGATCTTCATAATTACTTTGTTGGGTTATTTACCGATGTAAATGAATACGGGAAGGTGGTCGCTGTATCCCCCCTGGAAATTGTTGCCCACGAACGTACGCAGCGGGTAGCCCTTGTACTGGCCTTCCTGCTGGAACAGATAGGGGGCACGGAAAATATTGCCGTAATATTTCCCCTTGGGGGCACGCTCCAGCTTGAGCGAACCCGTCGAGCCGGTAGCGAGGTTCTCCGACACGACGATATTGTCGAACAGGTTCCACTGGTCGCGGTAGGCAAGCGAACCGATGCCCGCCTTCAGCATGTCGATAAAGGGATTGTAGTATCCGCCCGGTTGGAGCTTGCGGATGTTGCCTTCGGCGCCGAGCACCTCGGTGATGCTCTTGTCGGTGGCGTCGTCGTTGAAGTCACCCATCATCACGACCTTGGTCGCGGGGTTGATCGCCAGCACCGAGTCGGCGGCATGGCGCATGATCTCGGCGGCGCGCTCGCGCTTGGGTGCCGAAGCCTCCTTGCCGCCCAGGCGCGAAGGCCAGTGGGCCACCATGAAATAGAACGGTTCCCCGTCGATCGTCCCCCACATCGTCACCACGTCGCGCGTGCGGAAATTCGGCAGGCTCTCCATCGTAAACGGGATCGGGGCGCTGCCCTCGAGCTTGAACACGTCGGGACGGTAGTAGAACGCCACGTCCACGCCGCGGGCATCGGGCGAATCGTAGTGCACGATGCGGTAATTGGCCGGGGCGAGTTTGGGCGTAGCGATCACGTCTTCCATGACATTGCGGTTCTCGATCTCCGAAACGCCGATCACCACCGGGTAGTCCTTGTTGATGGCGGCGATGTCGAACAACACGCGCGAAAGGTTATTGATCTTTTTGGTGTACTTGGGCGTATTCCACTTCTTGGGCCCTTCGGGCGTAAACTCCTCGTCGTAAATCTCCGGGTTGCGGATCGTATCGAAAAGGTTTTCGAAGTTGTAGAAAACGACCTTGTAGGGTTTCTGGGCGAAGCAGGCGACGATCAGCGCTGCGAAAAGCCCGGTAAAAAGCAGTTTCTTCATATAATTCAGATTAATTTATACCCCAGTCCGAGGGATTGTTCTGTGCCTTCACGTCGGCGGCAATGTCCTCGTCGAGCATCGTAAAGAATTTATAGCCCGTTTTCTCTTCGATGTCGGCGACGCTCGTAATATATTGTTTTATATTCCCGGTCGTGGTTGAGGAATTTTCAGCCCAATAACCGATTGCCGCCAATTGCGATGCATCGGTAATCTGGTCGATCCGCTTCCCCGTCCTGCCGCTTTTGGTACGTAGCAGCACCTTCCAGCAATACTGTGGAATCGCGACCCGATTCCCCCCTTTATCCGTCGTATATCCCTGTACCCCATAAGTTCCCGTAACATTGTACAAGGTATCGGGATATGAAATATATTTCAGAGTAAGATCTTCCAAATCCCCCCACGACCCGCTATTAAAATCAGGATCCTGAGGCATAATATTGGTCGAATAGAACGTCTGCTCATTCAATAGCGAAGAATAGCTGACATAACGATGGTAGGACATACACTGATGCCCGCGGATAGGCCGCCCATTATATGAACCGCGGCTCAAATCGACCTGAAATTCCTCCGGCACTTCAGGATCGTATTTCCATGCATTAGAACGCTCATATTTTCCAACCCGGTAACAGGAATGGATCGGATAGGCGACCCAGTTGGCGATACGTTTCTTCGTGTCGTAGCAGATCGTAAAGTTACGTGCCGTCACAGTCGAAGAGAGCGGCGCGTAATGTGTTACGTAACGGTAATCGGGGACTTCGACATAGGCGGGCAATTCCGCCCACGCGTGATCCATCGACGCCGGAACCGAATAGTCCGCCTGGTCGATCGTCAACGTGAATTCGTGTCCGCCGTCGAAAACGACATCGACCGCAGCCCGGCGCGAAGCGCCCGTTTCGTTTTTGTCCAGGTAGAGGTAAATGACCTCGCTTGCAGCGACCAGCTGCGCCGATTTGGTCGTGGCTTGCGTCTTGCGCGACGTCCAGCACCAACTGCCGCCTTCGGTCACGGTGACGGTGTAAACCGTACCTACGGGCCCCGTCAGTACGAGCCGGGGATCGGTCGCATAACCTTTGGCGTCGAGCGTGGTCGTCTCGGTTTCCATGAACACCGCGGAAATATTCGCCGGGGTGCCGTCGTCGGAGGAACCGCACCGCCCGAAAACCAGCAGGAGCGCCCCGAGCACCATAGCCCGCCCGAAAAGTTTCAATAACCCGTTTGTCAAAATCATGTGGGAATTTGCAGATAAAAATGTCAGGTAGAAAATCCGACAATCATCCCCGGCGGAAGCCAATCCGCCGGGGATGGATTATCGGAATCAGAGAGTTGCTATTCGCTCAATTCATAAAGGGCGACAGTAACATAGTCGCTAGTATCAGCATTCTGTTCTGCATAACCACCAAAACGCTGGTATGCTGATGTGTTTTGGAACAGCAGGCAACGCACAGTCGATGCAGACATCGTCTCCTTATCTGTAAACTTAATCGTATTCTTTGCCTGAACAGCAGTTGCTATCCAAATTCGACCTGCCGTATCAGAAAGTTTCAAAGTTGTACTGGAGCCATTATACTCGACAAATTTACCACCTGCCGTTTTAATAACATAACCATCCCCACTTGCCTCAATCGTCACAGCATATGCATCATTTGTAGTGTTGGACTCAATCTTGCTATTACTTACAGCAATTTCAACACCGTTAGGACGTCCAGCCCCGCCGGCAAGTTGTGCAGCTTCGAAAACATAATTCTTTTCTCCGGTTTCTGCTACAATTAAATACTTCTTACCGGCAGTTACCGCATTGACTCGCGTATAGCCGCTACCGCCCGGCACGGATTTGCCGGCCTGCGAAATCGCAACGGTCTTGGTATCCACAGCGGCACCGGCCTTCATCAGTTTGATGGTCAGCGTGGCGGTGATAGCCTGCTCCGTCGTGTTTTCCTTGGGCGTCACGGTTACAACCATCCCGTTTACGGAGGTCGTGAACTGCTCCGATTTATCCGTAGCGGCTTCGATCGTGCAGTCGTCGGCATTGGCAGCCGTGACCGTCACGGTCTTGGCATTGTCCGTCGCAGCGAACGAAAGCGACGTCGGGTCGAGCTTGGTAATCGCCGGGTCGGTCGAAGGCTCGCCCATGAAAGCTGCCACATCCTCGGGACGCTGCGGACAAACCTGCGCGGCATTGCTGTTCACCGAAGCGTAACCGGTAATATCCCCGGTGGAACCTGCCACGAACTGTGTCCCTACGAGCCCGGGCATGGCCTTCTGCACGAATACCGTCATGTTACCGGCCGAGGTCGTAAACGTATGCTTTCCGAAAGCTTCGTTCGTAGTCCAGTCGGCAGCCGTAGCAGGGGCGGTCACACCCTTGACCGTCACGACCATACCCTGATATTCGGCCAGCTTAGCGGGATCGACTACGACAGGCGTGATGGTCTCTGTACCGATCTTTTCGATCTCGACCCAGTCGGCACCCTTGCTGCCGGTAACCTCGTACAGGCCGTTGTAACTTACGATACGCGCTTCGCCCTTTTTCAGCGTCACCTTCACCTTGTCACCCTTGACAAACGTAAAGCCATCGTCATAGGGATCGGTATACTTACCGCTGCCGTAGAGCGTGATACCGTTCTTGGCGGTAGTCGCCCCCGGGGTCATCACCTGAAGGTTCTGGCCGTTGAAATTCCCGCCTTCTTTGTCGGTTACGACGACGGCCTCGAAATAACGGTCGTTATTCGTATCGAGGGCTACCTGCGACGTCGTAAGTTTGGCGATGATTTCGGGAATCGTAATAACGACAGCCTCGCCCGGGGTCGGGGGAGTTACGTTGCCCAGGTCGACCTCCGTACCACCGATGCCCTCGAAAAGTTTCACGTCGTCGATACGGTGTGCGGATGAAAGATCGGAAATGAAACGGATATAAAGTTCAGAGGGAACCTCTTTCAGCGTAAAGTTGGCCGTTGCCAAAGCCCAGGTGCCGTAGTTGGAGTGTTCGTCGGCCTCGACAGGGCGGTCATAGGCGATTTCCGCCCAGTTTTCACCGTCCTTGCTCAGGTATACATGGAACTCCGAAGTCACGAACGCATTATCCTCAGCACCATAAAGGCTTTTATACGAACCGAACGTCAGGCAAAGATTTTTCTGAGCAGGATCAAGTGCGATCTTGTGGATTTCGAGTTCGGCACCGGCACGGAACAGCATGTTGTTGACGCCGGATGCATCGTCCTTATATTTCGAATAGCTGCCGTTAGACGCGGAATTCGCACGGACAGATATACTGTTGGCCACATAAGCCACATTATCGGCACCCGTGCCGGTCTGATTCTTCCAACCTTCGAACTGGTCGGCAAAAGGCCAGCCGCTGCTGCCTTCCGTTGCCTGCTCCTTATCGAAATCGTTAGCATAGATAGCATCGCCCGTGGGGGGGGGTGTAACCCCGCTGCCGTACTGTTTTACGGCTACGGACGACTCGGCCTGACCCCATTTGCCGAATTCGGGGTGGATAAGCGTGAAGGAGATTTTGCCTTCGCGCAGGTTCGTACCGGCGGGCAGCTCGGAAACCGTAACGGAGATCGTTCCGTTGCCTTTGCCGCTCATCGGGGAAATGGTAGCCCAATCCAGGTTACTTGCAGTAACCGTCCATTCGCAGTTCGCCGTGATGGCAACGGTCTGCGTCGTCGCCGTCTCATCGGTGAAATCAAGCGCCGTCGGATCCGCCGTCAACTTCGGCGTCAGCGACTTGTCATCATCATCGGAGCATCCCGTAAATGCCGTGGCAGCCACGAGGAAGAATGCGCCGAACAACAACCTAAAAAGATGTTTACTCATAAAAAATAGTTTTAATTAGGTGATTATAAACTAATATCTGTACACAATAAATGACTTACGATTCTTCCGTTTTTTCAAGGGGAAACTATTACAAAGATAGTTTTTATTTCAAAAATACAAAAGGATTTCGGCATATATTTACTGTTAATATTCCGTTACATAGCAAAAAAACGTTCCATGCTGCTTCGAAAGGGACAACCCGTCCGGCAGACAGCCTCATCCGCTCCCAAATTAAGGCTCCGGCGGAGGGGGGGGGCTCCCGCCCCGAACCGTAAAATCCCCGGGGTACCTTCGGCCAGACAAAAAAACCGCCCCGGAAACCGGGACGGGCGAAGTTTCAAGGCTGGTTGGCGGATTGCATCGGCAGGGGTCATAAATCGACATCGTTTCTGACGCTGCAAAATTACCCAGCGGCTATTTCATAGTTGCGACAATCCCATAACAATCCCGGGAATATGGCATTGCACGCATGTTGCATCAGCCGGCAAAGCCCGTCGGCAACACCATCCGGCCGCAAAAGCAGCCAGCCCGGACTGTAAACGTCCGGGCTGGCCGTGCCGAATAACGGGTTCGGCAACGATTGCAATACGACAGCGGCCGATCCCACACAGCGGCCGCGCAGGGATCACGCCCTATTCCCACTCGATCGTTGCGGGCGGTTTCGAGGAGATGTCGTAGACGACGCGGTTGACCCCTTTGACTTTATTGATGATGTCGTTCGACACATTGGCAAGGAACTCGTAGGGCAGGTGCACCCAATCGGCGGTCATGCCGTCGGTCGAAGTCACGGCACGCAGTGCGACGCAGCTCTCGTAGGTTCGCTCGTCGCCCATCACGCCGACGCTCTTCACGGGAAGCAGGATAGCCCCCGCCTGCCACACCTTGTCGTAAAGCCCGGCATCGCGCAGGGCGTCGATGTAGATTTTGTCCACGTCCTGCAGGATTCCGACCTTTTCGGGCGTGATGTCGCCCAGGATGCGGATCGCAAGGCCGGGCCCCGGGAAGGGATGGCGCCCGATCAGCTGCTCGGAAATCCCGAGCGAACGGCCGACGCGGCGCACCTCGTCCTTGAAGAGCAGGCGCAGCGGTTCGACGATCCCGAGGTGCATCTTCTCGGGCAGCCCGCCGACGTTGTGGTGCGACTTAATCGTCGCCGAGGGGCCGTTGACCGACACCGACTCGATCACGTCGGGATAGATCGTCCCCTGCGCCAGCCAGCGCACGTCCTCGATCCGGATCGCCTCGTCGTTGAATACCTCGACGAAATCGCGGCCGATGATCTTGCGCTTGGTCTCGGGATCGCTCACGCCGGCCAGGTCACCCAGGAACTTGTCGCCGGCCTTCACGCCCTTGACGTTCAAGCCCATGTTCTTATACGACTCGAGCACGTCCTCGAATTCGTGCTTGCGCAGCAGGCCCGAATCCACGAAGATGCAGTAAAGGTTCTTGCCGATGGCCCTGTGCAGCAGCACGGCGGCCACCGACGAGTCGACGCCGCCCGAAAGTCCGAGCACGACCTTGTCGTCGCCCAGTTTCTCCTGCAACTCGCGCACGGTGGCCTCTACGAAACTCTCCGAGGTCCACTCCTGCCTGCAGCCGCAGATACCCACGACGAAATTCTTCAGCAGGTGCGTGCCGTCGGTCGAATGGTAAACCTCGGGGTGGAACTGGATGCCCCAGGTCTGCTCGCCCTCGATGCGGAACGCAGCCACGCGCACCTCCTCGGTGCTGGCCACGACCTTGTAGTCAGCCGGCACGGACGTGATCGTATCGCCGTGCGACATCCACACCTGCGTGGTCGCAGGCAGGCCGCGCATCAGCGGGTCACCGGCATCGCCCACCGTAAGCATCGCACGGCCGTACTCGCGGCTGGGCGCAGGCTGCACCTCGCCGCCGAAGGCCGATGCGAGGAACTGTGCGCCGTAGCAGACCCCCAGCAGGGGCAGTTTGCCCTTGATGGCCGAAAGGTCGGGGGCAGGGGCATGCTCGTCCCTCACGGAGAAGGGACTGCCCGAGAGGATCACGCCCCGCACCGAAGCATCCGGCACCGGAATCTTGTTGAAGGGGTGGATCTCGCAATAGACATTCAGTTCGCGTACGCGCCGTGCGATGAGCTGCGTATACTGCGACCCGAAGTCGAGAATCAGGATTTTTTCCATAATATAACGTAAGTCCGACGAATCTGGGTTCATCAATTTCGGAAGGTTTACAAGCCATGAAACTCGCCGGACTCACTCTACGGCGTCTCCGACGCCGGTTCCAGGCTTAATATCCCTCTGAATCTCCCTTTGGCAAGGAAGACCCCGAATCCTTATTATTTTCTTTTTACCGGACGGTTGTAGCTTCCCGCAAGGCGCATCTCCGCGGCGAAAGCCTCGCTCCCGACTTCGCGGATGCGTTCTATGCAACCTCGGCGGTCTGAGCGAAAAACGACCTGAAAAATCCCGGCAATGAAATTATTGAACTTTCCGCAGGTATCCAGCGGCACCAGCGTGCATTCGGCGCAACTCTGCCAGCCGTTCTCCCGGCAGCAGGAACGAACCTTGCACCACGCGGCCTTTTCGTTATCGCGGCACCCCGGACAACTCCCTTTCCGGAATTTCCGGCATGAACCGCAAAAAAGCCCGCAGGCCGCGATCCCGGGATCGGAACTATTCACCGCGGGAATAATTGGGCGTTTCACTCGTGATGGTCACGTCGTGCGGGTGGTTCTCCGTAACGCCGTTCGAGGTGATGCGGATGAACTGCGCGCGCTGCAAAGCCGCGATGTCCCTGGCACCGCAATAACCCATGCCCGAACGGATGCCGCCGATAAGCTGGAAGACAGCCTCGCTCAACGTGCCCTTGAAGGGTACGCGCGCCACGATCCCTTCGGGAACGAGCTTGTTGATATTGCCTTCGCAGCCCTTCTGGAAATAGCGGTCGGCGGAACCCGCCTTCATGGCGTCGATCGAGCCCATGCCGCGGTAGGTCTTGAACTTACGGCCGTTATAGATGATCGTCTCGCCGGGGGATTCCTCCGTGCCGGCGAACATCGAGCCGATCATCACGCAGTCGCCGCCCGCAGCCAGCGCCTTGACGATGTCGCCCGAATAACGCAGGCCGCCGTCGGCGATAACCGGGACGCCCGTATCTTTGGCGGCCGACGCCGCGGCATAGATGGCCGACAACTGGGGAACGCCCACGCCCGCGATCACGCGGGTGGTGCAGATCGAGCCGGGGCCGATGCCGACCTTGATGCCGTCGGCGCCGTTCTCGATCAGGAACCGTGCGGCCCCTGCCGTGGCGATATTTCCGACCACCACGTCGAGCGACGGATAGGCGGCCTTGATCTCCTTGAGCTTATTGACGATATTCATCGAATGCCCGTGCGCGGAGTCGAGCACCACGGCATCCACATCCTCCTCGACGAGCGCCTTCACACGATCCAGCGCATCGGGCGTGATGCCTACGCCGGCTGCGACGCGCAGACGGCCTTTGGCATCCTTGCAGGCGTTGGGATGATCCTGCACCTTCGTGATATCCTTATAAGTAATAAGCCCCACCAGATGGCCTTCGTCGTCGACCACGGGGAGCTTTTCGATCTTGCAGTTGAGCAGCACCTCCGAGGCGTTGGACAATTCGGAGCTATGCGTGGTGATGAGGCGGTCGCCGGGGGTCATCACCTCCTCGATACGGCGCGACATGTCGCGCTGGAACCGCAGGTCGCGGTTGGTGACGATACCGATCAGCTTCCGATCCGCGTCCACGACCGGAATACCCCCGATCTTGTTCTCTTTCATCAGGTTGAGCGCATCGCCGACCGTATGGTCTTTCGAGATGGTCACCGGGTCGTAAATCATGCCGTTCTCGGCCCGCTTCACCCGGCGCACGTGGGCGGCCTGCTCGGCGATGGACATGTTCTTGTGGATCACGCCGATCCCGCCTTCACGAGCCAGCGCAATAGCCATCGGCGCTTCGGTAACGGTGTCCATGGCAGCGGACACAATGGGGATGTTGAGTTTGATATTTCGCGAGAAACGGGTCTGGACACTGACCTCTCGCGGCAACACTTCCGAATAGGCGGGTATAAGCAGCACATCGTCGAACGTAAGTCCTTCGGGCTGAACCCTTTCATTGATAAAAGACATAATGAACGTGGATTTTTGTTGCTCGCAAATGTAGTGATAATTTTCGAAACGGCCTAATATCCGGGGCAACGCGACGATTTTTTTTATCAACAATTTATCAAAGCCGCCGGGTGCGGGCGAAATCCGGAGCCCCCGGGACAACGCCCGGCCAGCCCCGCGACGGGTAAATACACACGCCTGCGTCCGGGACAGCCCCCGGCGCCACGGGCCGGGAAGCCGCCCGCGCAGTCCCGTACAAGCCGGAGGGGACGCCCCGCGCCCGGAATCCCCGGACAGCAATCGGGGGCATCCTCCCGCCGACCAATTCCCGGACAGGAAAAATCCCCGGCCTCAGGGTCGGGGATCGAAATTATTCCGTCACGGCGGCCTGCGCACCCGGCGGGGTCAGTACTGCTCCTGCCCGTTGGGGAAATCGCATGACTTCACGTCCGCGATATACTGCGACACGGCGTCCGACATGACGGTATACAGGTCGGCATAGCGGCGCAGGAAGCGCGGCGAGAAACCCTTGTTGATGCCCAGCATGTCGTGGATCACCAACACCTGCCCGTCGCAGCCGTTACCGGCCCCGATACCGATGGTCGGCGCGGAGATTTCGGAGGTGACGCGGGCGGCCAGCGCCGCGGGAATCTTTTCGAGCACGATGCCGAAGCACCCCGCATCGCTCAGCAGGTGGGCGTCGCGGACGAGTTTCGCTGCCTCGGCCTCCTCCTTGGCACGCACGCTGTACGTCCCGAATTTATGGATCGACTGCGGCGTCAGCCCCAGGTGCCCCATGACGGGGATTCCGGCCGAAAGGATGCGGTTGACCGATTCGAGGATCTCTTCGCCGCCCTCGATCTTCACGGCATCGGCCTCGGTCTCCTTCATGATGCGGATGGCCGAGTCGAGCGCCACCTTCGAATTGCCCTGGTAGGTTCCGAACGGCAGGTCGACGACGACCAGCGCACGGCTGACGGCACGCACGACCGAACGCGCATGGTAAATCATCATATCGAGGGTAATGGGAAGCGTGGTTTCGTAACCGGCCATCACGTTGGCCGCCGAGTCGCCCACGAGGATCACGTCGATACCCGCGGCGTCGACGATTCTGGCCATCGAATAATCGTACGAAGTCAGCATGGCGATCTTCTCGCCGCGCTGTTTCATCTCCGTCAGACGGTAGGTGGTCACAGCCCTGACAGTACTTTCTACAGACATAGTTTACTACGAACCCAATGGATTTATTCAACATTTCATTTGTTCGCAAGGTTCCGGTATGGAATCCATCGGATTCGTATTACGGCGCAAAAACGCCGATTCCATATCGACAATCCCTCCAAACCTCCCTTTGAAAAGGGAGACTTATCAACACCTGTAAACCGGGGTGATAGCGCAAGCCGGGTGCAAAGCCAAATTCATCTGCTTTGCCGGGGCGCAGCTAAACCGCGGTTCAGCGCGGCAAAGTTAACGCTTTGGCCGGATTTGGCAAAAAAAATCCCATAAAACGACACCGCCCGAGACCGAAACGTTGATCGAATGCTTCGTCCCGGCCTGAGGGATCTCGATCGCGCCGTGGCACATGTCCACGGCCTGCTGCCCCACGCCCATCACCTCGTTGCCGAACACGAGCGCATATTTCACGCCCGGCTCCGCCCGGAAGTCGCCGAGCATCACGGCGCCTTCGACCTGCTCGACGGCATAGACCCGGTAGCCTTCGGCGCGCAGGCGGGCGATGCACTCCTCCGTCGTCTTGTGATAAGTCCACGGCACGGTCAGTTCGGCACCGAGCGCCGTCTTGTGGATGTCGCGGTTGGGCGGCGTCGCGGTGATGCCGCAGAGGGCGATGCGTTCCACGGCGAAAGCATCCCCCGTGCGGAAGAAAGCCCCTACGTTCTGCAACGAACGGACGTTGTCGAGCACCACCGCGACGGGCATTTTCTCCATCGCGGCGAACTCCCCGGCCGAGGGCCGGTTCAGCTCTTCGTTGGTGATTTTACGCATAACGTATGCAAATGAGTGATTTCGGGGTCAAAAGTAGTCAAATAATAAATATTTTACCTATTTTTGGGGTCTCAATTCAAAAGAATTATGTCACTCAAAAAAGTCTTGATGCTGTCGTTCGCCGCCTTTGTCGCGGGAGGAAGCCTCAGCGCACAGAATCTGATCGTCGGCGCCGACTTCGCAACCCGCTTCGACAACCGGGAATACGCCAACAACGATTTCAACGAATCGCAGACGCTCTTCATCGCCCGCCTCACGCCCCGCAACGGCGTGGAATGGATGGAGAAAAACCGCCTGGTGGTCGGTGTCGACCTGTTGCAGGACTTCGGCAACGACACCCGGTTCCTGACCAAGGCCCGCCCTATCGTATACTACCAGTTCAACAGCAAGAACGTACAGGCCAACGCCGGTATCTTTGACCGCAAGGAGCTGCTGGGCGACTATTCGAGGGCGTTCTTCAGCGACTCGACGGCGTTCTACCACAACCGCCTTTCGGGTTTCCTCGGGCATTATAAATCCACCGAGCGCGAGAATACCTATGTAGAAATGGCGATCGACTGGGAAGGCATGTATTCCGAGCAGTCGCGCGAAATGTTCCGCATCATCTCGGCGGGACGCTATACGCTCGAGCGGGGCTTCTACTTCGGTTATGCCTTCTCGATGTTCCATTTCGCAGGTTCGAAGCTCAACGAGAACGTCACGGACAACCTGCTGGTAAACCCCTATGCGGGCTGGGGATTCAACGCCTACTTCGACTTCGACATCAAGGCCGGGTTCCTCTTCGCCCCGCAGCGCGGCCGCAGCGTAGACCACAACTGGAAAAAACCGTGCGGTGCACAGATCGACTTCGTGCTGACCAAGTGGGGCGTGAAACTTGAGAACAACCTCTATCTGGGCGAAAACCTGCAACCCCTGCGCAATATCGCGGTCGGCGAAGACATCCCCGTCACCTACGGACAGGACGGGCTTTATGCCGGCGAGCCTTTCTACGCAACGACAAAAAATGTCTATAACCGCACGTGGGTCGGCTACGACCGCCGATTCTTCAAGGGCACGCTGGCCGTCGAGGCGGGCATGGTGTTCCACTACGACGGCACGGGCATGGGCACACAGCAGGTCGTGAAGCTCTCGGTGGACATCCAGAAGCTGTTCAACATCGGCCCCAAGGCAAAGAAATAAAGCATACAACAAGCGAAACATACACATATGGCAAGCGAAACAAACGAAACACGGGAGAAGTCGCTGAACTTCCTCGAAGAGATCATCGAAGAGTCGATCGCCAAGGGCGAAACGCGCGTCCAGACCCGTTTCCCGCCCGAACCGAACGGCTACCTGCATATCGGACACGCCAAGAGCATCTGCATCAACTTCGGGCTGGCACGGAAATACGGAGGCAAGTGCAACCTCCGTTTCGACGACACGAACCCCGTCAAGGAGGATGTGGAGTATGTCGATTCGATCAAGCGCGACATCCAGTGGCTCGGGTTCGACTGGGCCGTCGAACGCTATGCGTCGGACTATTTCGACCAGCTCTACGACTGGGCGATCGTACTGATTAAAAAAGGGTTGGCATACGTCGACGACCAAACGCAGGAGCAGATCCGCGAAAACCGCGGTACGGTTTCCGTACCGGGCACTCCGTCGCCGTGGCGCGACCGTTCCGTGGAGGAAAACCTCGACCTGTTCGTCCGCATGAAAAACGGCGAATTCCCCGACGGGGCCAAGGTGCTGCGCGCCAAGATCGACATGGCGCACCCCAACATGCTCTTCCGCGACCCGATCATGTACCGCATCATCCATGCCGAGCATCACCGCACGGGCGACAAGTGGTGCATCTACCCGATGTACGACTATGCCCACGGGCAGAGCGACTCGATCGAGCAGATCACCCATTCGATCTGCACGCTCGAATTCGACGTGCACCGTCCGCTCTACGACTGGTTCATCCAGGCGCTGGAGATCTACCCTTCGCACCAGTACGAATTCGCCCGGCTGAACCTCACCTACACGATGATGTCGAAGCGCAAGCTGCTCAAACTCGTGCAGGAAGGCGCCGTGATGGGCTGGGACGACCCCCGCATGCCGACGATCTGCGCACTGCGCCGCAAGGGCTATACCCCGGCCTCGGTGCGGAACTTCGCCGAGATGGTGGGCGTAGCCAAGCGCGACAACGTGATCGACCTGGGCAAGCTCGAATACTGCGTGCGCGAAGACCTGAACAAGATCGCAGAGCGCCGCATGGCAGTGCTCAACCCGCTGAAGGTGGTCATCACCAACTACGAGGAAGGCAAGACCGAGCTCTTCACGGCGATCAACAACCCCGAGGACGAATCGGCCGGCACGCGGCAGGTGCCCTTCTCGAAGGTCATCTACATCGAGCGCGACGATTTCATGGAGGAGCCTCCCAAAAAGTTCTTCCGCCTGGCACCCGGCGGCGAGGTGCGCCTGCGCTATTCGTACCTGATCAGGTGCGAGGAGGTCATCAAGGATGCCGCGGGCAACATCACCGAGCTGCGCTGCACCTATGACCCGATGTCGGGCGGAGGGTCGTCGAGCGACGGCCGCCGCGTGAAGGGTGTCATCCACTGGGTATCGGCCAAAGATGCCGTGGAGGCTGAAATCCGCCTGTTCAACCCGCTCTTCACGAAGGAGAACCCCGACGACGTGGAGGAAGGACAGACCTGGGAGGACAACCTCAACCCCGAATCCATGGTCAAGGTCACGGGCTACCTGGAGCCGTCGCTGCGCGACATACCCATAGGGCAGGCCGTGCAGTTCGAGCGCGTAGGCTACTTCTGCCCCGACACCGACTCGACACCCGAACACCCCGTGTTCAACCGCACGGTGACGCTCAAGGATTCGTGGGCGAAAATCAACAAGTAGGAAAACACGGAATACTATTTATAAAAACAAGACCTCCCGGTTCTGCCGAGAGGTCTTGTTTTAAATTATTTCACCCACCGGGAGGTAGATCTCCGTCCTGAGCTTTTCCGCCGGGTCACATCATCCGCCCGAAGGTCTTTCGCCCCAAAAGGTAACGCAAGACTACGGAACCGCGGTAAACCTTCCCGGCGACCGTTCCCCTGCACTGCAGCCGAATCTCCTTCCGCTTGCGCGACAGGCTGCCGTGCCAGCGGAGGAAATCGCGCCAGGCGCGGAATACGGCACGGAAATTATCGCCCCGTCCCTGTGCCAGATACGACAATGCCGCCATCAGGTCGAGCACGGGGCGTACGATGGCCACGACGGCACGCTGTACGGGAGAAGCACACTTGTAGAGCATCGCCAGGTTATTGCGATGGTTGTAGAACACCTTGGTCGGGGAATCGGTCGTAAGCGTCCCGCCGCCGAGGTGGTAGACCGTACTCCCGGGCACGACCCGCACGCGGTAACCCGCGAGCTGCATGCGCCAGCAGAGGTCGATCTCCTCCATGTGGGCGAAGAAATCGTCGTCGAAGCCCCCCAATGCGCGGAACACGTCGGCACGGCAGCAAAAAGCCGCTCCGCTGACCCAGAATACGTCGCGGGCATCGTCGTACTGCCCCTCGTCGGCTTCGACCCGCTTGAGGATACGCCCCCGGCAAAAAGGATAGCCCAGGAAGTCGATAAAGCCTCCGGAAGCCCCTGCGTACTCGAATCTCGTACGGTCGAGCCACGAAACCAGCTTGGGCGAAACGACCGCCACGTCGGGCTCACGCTCCAGAACGCCGAGGATCGGCTCCAGCCATCCCCGGGGTGTCTCGACATCGGAATTGAGCAACAGGTAATAATCCGCCTCGACCTGCGCCAAAGCGCGGTTGTAACCGCCCGCGAAACCGTAATTCCGGTCGAGGCGCACCACAGCGACAGTCGGGAACTCTTCCGCCAGCACCGCCAGCGACCCGTCCGTCGAACCGTTATCAGCGACGACGACCCCGACCCCAGCGGGGGCCGCGGCCGCGACGCTCGGCAGGAAGCGGCGCAGGTGTTCCGCGCCGTTCCAGTTGAGTATGACGATTTTAACGATTGGCATTCGTGCGTTTGTGTTTCCAGCGGCGGTGCGACCACATCCAGAGCTCGGGATGCTCGCGGATCATGGCTTCCAAACGTCTAACGTAGCGTTCCGTGATTTCGTATTCGGCGACCTCCTCCACACCGTCATAGATCGGTTCGAACGACATCTGGTAACGTCCCCGCTGCAAGCGCTCCATCCGGACGAAATAGACCGGCAGGTTACAGCGCAGCGCCAGTTTCTCCCCGCCATCGAAGAAGATCGTATCCTGGTTGAGAAAGCGGAACCAATGGCTGTCGGGGCGGCGCGGCGGGTTCTGGTCGGCGATAAGCCCCATCACGAGGTTCTTGCCCTCGATGCCGCGTTCCCTGTTGCGCAGGTAGAAGCGCAGCGAATCCTTCATCGCCACGGTCATCGAATTCTCGTAGTTGCGCAGGCGCTGGTAAAGGCGTTCCATCACTTTGCTGCGCAGCGGGTGGTAAACGGCCACGAGCATCTGCGAGCGTTCGTAAAGCCCCCAGTAGGAGCAATACTCCCAGCAGCCGAAATGGGCCGTCATGGCGATCCAGTCACGGCCGTGCACCTTCGCATAATGTTCCTCGAACCCTTTTACGGTGAGTACCGTACGGCCTTTTTCCTCGCTCATGTGGGCCATATTGACCGTATCGACGAAAATCTCGGCAAGCGTACGGTAAAAACTGCGGCAGACGGCCGCCCGTTCCTGCTCGCTTTTTTCGGGGAACGAGTTCCGCAAATTGGCCTTCACGACCTTCATGCGGTAGCGCAGGCAATAATAGAGGATGAAAAAGAGCAGGTTTTCAACAATGTAGTACTTGAACCAGTAAGGCATCACGGCAAATACCCGCGCCCCGAGCCACAGGAACTCCAACCATATCTTTTGTATGAAATTCAGCTCTGTACGTTTCATCCGGCAAATCAACGGTTACGGTTCGACGAAAAGTTTTACATTGGCGACCTTGGTGCGGATTCTCAGCCAGTTCGCGAGCGTCGTCCGGTCGATGGAATCAGATGCGACTTTCGGCGTGACCACACAGACGAGCGTCGTATCGAGCGGCGCGCCCGAAACGTCGAACGTAATGCCCTTCATGAGCGATATGGCCCTGACGTTCGTGGTCATGGCACCCACCTCGCGCGAAATGTCGTCCACCTCGACATTCGTGACGCGGTAGCGTTTCAGCTGCGCAGCCATCTCGCCTATGCGCCTGTTCTTCTCCTCCAGAAGCTCGAGGTAACTTTGTTGCAGCGACGCCACATCGATCTTGTCCGTGGTGTTCGCCTGGCGGACGACCAGCTCGACCTTGTCGAGCCCGAAGCTACCCATCTGCGTGCGGGCGTTTTCGATGGTTCCGTCGTCGAGCGGCTCCCCCAGGAGCAGCAGTTCGATCTGCGACGGATGTCCGTGGTGTGCGTAACGCTTATTGCACTCGATCACACGCGTATGGGGAAAATTGAATACCTGCGAGACATATTTGTCGGCCGCCGCCTCGAAAAGCGACACCCTGACCATGTGGAACCCGATGACGACGCTCGGGATGAAGGTCACCAGCGTGATGACCATCATCAGCCGCTTCACGTTGCGCTCGCGCACCTTGTCTATGAACGCCTTTTTCTCGTATTTCAGGAAACGCACCATGGCGTAGGTCGCCAGGGCGATGAATACCGAGTTGATGAAAAAGAGGTAGAACGCCCCGAAGAAAAACCGGATCTGCCCCGTGGCAAGGCCGAAGCCCGCGGTACAAAGGGGCGGGATCAGCGCCGTAGCGATCGCCACGCCCGGGATCACGGTCGAAGTGCGATCCTGCCGCGTCTGCGCCACGATACCAGCCAGGCCGCCGAACAATGCGATCAGCACGTCGTAGGTCGTCGGCACGGTACGTGCCAGCAACTCGCTGCTGTTCGACGACAGGGGCGACACCAGGAAATAGGCTGTCGAGGTGATAATCGCCACGACGAACATCAGCGCATAATTGCGCAGCGACTTTTTGAGCAGTTCGAAATCGTTGATACCCAGCGAGAGGCCGATACCCATGATCGGCCCCATGATGGGCGAAATGAGCATGGCGCCGATAATCACGGCGGCCGAATTGACATTCAGGCCCAGCGACGCGATCATCGTCGCAAAGATCAGCACCCACAGGTTGACCCCGCGGAATACCACCCCTTTGGAGATCGACGCCACGACCTCGTCGCGCTGTGCCTTGTCCTCGTCGAGGCTGAAACGCCCCCGGAGGAATTCACGCATCTCTCCCAGCCATGCCGAGGAAGAGCGTTTGATCCGATGCGTATCGTTGTTGTTTTCCATTTTCCAGTCCTTTATTCAGTCTCCTCATCCGGTAATTCCCTCTTCGGTTTGGGTTTCCCAGCCAATACGATCACAAATTCGCCTTTGGGTTCCGTCGTACGAAAATGTTCCAGCACTTCGGCGACAGTGCCCCGCACGGTCTGCTCGAACTTCTTGGTCAGCTCACGCGATACGGACACCCTGCGTTCCGATCCGAAAACTTCGGCGAACTGTTCGAGGCATTTCACCACCCGGTAGGGCGATTCGTAGAATACCATCGTGCGCTCCTCGTCGGCAAGCGACTGCAACTGCTTCGCCCGCCCCTTTTTCTGGGGCAGAAACCCCTCGAAACAAAACCGGTCGCACGGGAATCCGCTCTGCACAAGAGCGGGAACCAGCGCCGTGGCACCGGGGAGCGTCTCGACCTCGATGCCGGCCTCGACACACGTCCTGACCAGCAGAAACCCCGGATCGGAGATACCGGGTGTCCCTGCGTCCGAAACCAACGCGGCATTGCGTCCGGCGGCAATCGACCCAGCCACCATCTTGACCGTGGCGTGTTCGTTGAACTTGTGGTGCGAATGGAGTTTTTTCTCGATACCGAGGTGTCTGAGCAGGAACGACGTAGTACGCGTATCCTCGGCGAGGATGAAATCCACCTCGCGCAGCACATCGACCGCCCGCAGCGTGATATCGTCGAGGTTCCCGATCGGGGTAGGTACGATATAGAGCTTGGCCATGGGGCTATGCGAATTTACGTTCGAGCAGTTCCATCAGGAACTTCGCGCCGTCGGAATTGGCATTCCAGGCATAATTCTCGGCAATGTAGATCATGCAGTCGTCGAAATCGCCGAAGGCATCGAGCTTGTCGAGCGCCGCTTCGTAAGCCCGGGCATCGCCGTCGAACAGGTCGCGGATCATCAGGAACTTGTCGTTGATGCCGATGGCACGCCTCAGGTCGGTGACGGGCTCGCTGCGGCGCAGTTCCGAGGCCATATCGCGCGGCGGCACAATCGTATCGGCCAGCGTCTGTTTGTCATGGTTGATCACTTCGCCCAGTACGGCCCCGTTATTCGGCGCCCCGTTCCCTACAAGGGTAATCTCCTCGAAATCGGGCTCTTCGTCGTCATCCCCGGTGTCGGACACGGGCGCCGGACGCTGCGGCACGGACGCCGCATACGCATCTTCGGCAGGGGCCTCATCCCCGGCGAACATACGCGAAGCCCCGGGAGCCGAAGCGCCAGGGCCGGATGCCGGTTCCGGGCTGTCGGTTGCCGGACTGTCGGTTGGAAGCTGCGGCCGCCCTGCCACGGGTTTTGCGGCGTCCCCCGCGGCAGGTGCCGGAGCAGGCTTTTCGGCCGTCGGCCGTGCAGCCGTGGATTCGGGATTGTAAAGCGACATGATTACCCGCTGTTTATGGCGGTGGCGCTGAGTCTCCTCTTCGATGCCGAACAAGGTCGGCGCGATCGACTGCGGCGCTGCCGCAGGATGCGCCCCTGCTCCGGGAGCCGGAAAGGTAACGCCCGTTTCCGCCCCTGATCCGGCAATTCCTTCCGGTTCGGGCATCCCCGAGGGTGCTTCCCGGTGTGCGGGCTCGTCCCGGGGGTCGGTTGACTCTTGCGGCCCGGATGCCCCCGGCACACGGGCAAACTCCTGCGAGCCGGAATCCCCATGCGATTCGGATGCCGCCGCAATATTTTCAGCCGGCACTTCCTTGCCGGCGCTATTTCCAGTCGATTCGGGCGCAGGGATTTCTTCCGCAGCCGGGGTTTCAGGATCGGGAACCAGCCCGGCAACCGGGGGTTCAGCCTCCGCAGTTCGCCCCGCAGCCGGTTCAGCCGGGATTTCGGCAGGTTCCGCAACACCCCCGGCCGGCTCTTGTCCGTCCGCCGGCACGGAATCCTGCACAGATTCGGCCACCGTTTCCGCCGCCGCGGTATCGCAATCGGGGAAAGCTGCCCCGGGCTCCGCCACGGGCAGGCCGGCCTGGGGCGCAATGAACCCGGATCCGGAGAGCGACGGCAATTCGGGTTCCGCCACGGGCAGAGGCTCGATCGAAAGCACTTCGCCGAGGTCTAAGCTGACCGGAATCTCCGTCGGGAAGGGTTCCTGTTCGGAGGCATCTGCCGCGGGAGGTTCCGCCTCCGCATCGAAACGCACGGCCTCGTAGAGTGTCCGCAACTTATCGAGTACGAGATCCCGCTCGAGGGAGCCGATCTCCTGGTTCGCATTCCAGCCTTCAACTATTTCCGAGAGCTTGCGCAATTCGCTCCGCACGTATTTCAAATCCATAATCCGCACACTTTTTGCCTCCAAAGATAGCAAAAATTTACGAACACACCGTGCAAAACCCGAGATAATATCCCCGAGGGCCTGCGGTGCCGCTGCGGGGCACAAAAAACGGGGATCGACACACAGCCGATCCCCGTCCTTATGCGGGCGCCACCCTACTCTCCGAAAATGTGCCGCGCATAATTATACCCGCAGGCATCGTAGATCCGCGCCAGGCGGCGGACACGGTGCAGATAGCCGGCATAATCCTTCCGGTCGAGGCTCCACCCCACTTCGGCCAGCGCGCTCAGGCGCGGCAGAAGCATATATTCGGCATGGGGCCATGTCGCAATATACTCCGTCCACAGGTTGGCCTGCACGCCCAGAATACAAGCCTGCTCGGCAGGCGTGAGCTGCTCGTAAGGATCGAGTTCGTAGACCTTCTCCACGGGTACGTACCCGCCGATGGCAAGGGGTTCGCGGGCCGTATCTCGCGTCTGGTAGTAATCCAGGTAGCAGTTCGTGGTCGGCGCCATGATGGCATGGTTGCCCTGCCTGGCGGCTTCGATGCCCCCTTTCGCACCGCGCCACGACATGATGGTCGCCGTCGGGGTGACATCGCCTTCGAGTATCTCGTCCCAGCCGATCAGGCGGCGTTTGCGGGCATTCAGGAACTTCTCGACGCGCGCCGTGGCGTAATTCTGCAACTGGCGCGGACGCCTCAGCCCTTCGGCCTTCATGCGCGCCTTGCAATGCGGGCACTTCTCCCACATCACCGTCGGGCATTCGTCGCCGCCGATATGGATGTATTCCGACGGGAAAAGGCCGACGACCTCTTCCAGCACCCCCTCGATGAATTCGAAGGTCGTCTCCTTGCCGATGCAGAACACCCTATCGTCGATGTCCCAGGTCTGGCGCACCTCGTATTGCTCGCCCGTGCAGCCGAGCCACGGATAGGAGGCCAGCGCACCCACGGCATGTCCGGGGAATTCGATCTCGGGGATCACCGTGATAAAACGCTTCGCGGCGTAGTCCACGATGTCGCGGATCTCGTCCTGCGTATAGTAACCGCCATAGGGCGTTTCGTCGAACTTGCAGTTTTCGTCGTACTCGCCGCCCGGGTCGCGGCCGATCAGCGTACGGCTGCGTACGGAACCCACCTCGGTCAGCTTCGGGTATTTCTTAATCTCGATACGCCACCCCTGGTCGTCGGTAAGGTGCCAGTGGAACACGTTGAGCTTATGCAGGGCCATGATGTCGAGCGCCTCCTTCACTTCGTCGACCGTGAAGAAATGGCGGCAGACGTCGAGCATCATGCCCCGGTAGCCCAGGCACGGTTTGTCCTCGATCGTCACGACGGGCAGCTCCACGGCCCGCACGTTGGCCGCACCGTAAGCCGCAGCAGGGATCAGCTGGCGGAGCGTCTGCACCGCATAGAACGCCCCGGCTGCGCTCCCGGCAACAATCTCCGCACGCCCGGGCGTAATCTCCAGGCGGTAGCCATCCGCCGGCATCGCCGCGTCGCACGAGATATTCAGCGCCCCGTCGAGGGGCACGTCGGCATGCCGCACCCGCAACCCTTTGCCGAACACCGGTTCCAGCACTTCGTCGAGCGCCCCGGTCACACAGGCCAGACTGTCGTCGCCGGACAGCAGCACCGCTTCGGTCGAAGCGGTCAGCAAAAAGGTTCCCTGCCCTTTCACGACACGTTCGGGGAGCGGCACCACCGCGACTTCATCGTCGGCGGGAATTACCTTACCGCAGCCGCAGAGGGCGGCACAGAGGACAACGAGGGGTATAAGTCTCTTCATATCGGGCTTGTTTTAAATGGGGTTGCTCAGGAACACAAGGTAAAAATAAGGCAAAAAACGGACAAATCAAAACCCCGGCCCGTTATTCGCACGCCGAAGCCCCCAGCAGCCCCACGTGTTCGACCGACGAACAGCAGATATGGAGCCGTTCGACCGTCTTGGCATACGGGAACTGTTTGAGCTGCTCGTACATCGCCTCCCGGAAAAACCCGTAGGCATGGGCGATGCTCCCGCCGAAAACGATCGCTTCGGGGTCGTAGGCATAGAGAATCATCATCACCAGCCGCCCGATGTGCCCGCCGAATTCGTGCCACAGCGCCAGCGCCGCGGGATCGCCCGCCAGGGCACGCTCGTAGGCTTCCTTGCCCGTCGTGCCGCGGCCTACGAAGAAACGGCTGCTGCAATAGTATTCGTAGTCGCGGTCGAGGTACGGGATGCTCCCGATCTCCCCGGCGCCCGTATCGTGCCCGCAATAGAGTTCGCCGCCGATCACGATCCCCGCGCCGACACCCGTGCCGAGCGCCACGCACACCACGTCGCTGTATGCGCTCGCCTCGCCGAAGCGGCTGACGCCCAAAGCAAAGCAATTGCAGTCGTTATTGACATATACCGGGACGCCGAACCGTTTTTCGAGCAGATCTTTGAGGTACACCTCGCGCCACGACGGGATGCCTACGACATTGTAGACGATCCCGCGCGCCGCATCCACGACCGACGGCACGCCGATGCCGATGCGGGCGACGTCGGGGGTGATGAGCTTCCCGATGAGCGAGGCAATATGATCCACGACCTCCCCTTCGGGGCGGTCGGCTTTGCAGGGTTCGGAGAGCAACCGCACGATGCGGCCATCCTTCACCAGGCCGGCGCGCACGTTCGTGCCGCCCAAATCCACACCAATCCTCATCGCGCAATCAGTTGTTATTTCCGACTTTCGCGACTTTCCCGCCGCGGAATTCCACATGGTCTGCGATCCGGCCGTCGCGCTCGTGTATCCACGTCTCGAAGCCTCGCTCGCCCTCGGTCAGCACAAGGATGCGCACCCCCGGCCGCAGGTTGTTGTAGGTCGTATCGTCGCCCGAAAAACGGCCGTAACCCAGAGCGATGCCCTTCTCGGCCACCACATAGTCGATGTCGTGGTCGTGTCCCACGAAGGTGCCCATCACATCGCCGCACTCGACCATCGCGGCGAACATGCCGGGGTTCAGCGCCCCGGGGCATTCATCCTCGGCGGCACGGCCGACATGCGTATTGTCGGGGTTCCGCCATGCAGCGACGTATTCGGGCAGGGCGATATGGAAAAACGCCAGCGCCGGCAGCGGCTCCCCGCCGTTGGCCGCGGTATAGGCGGCGCTGCGGGCACGATACCAGCCCACCTGCTCCTGAGTAAACCAACCGTAGCCGTCGATAGACGGGATTGTTGAATAATCGTGCGAGTCGAGGCAGTAGAGCAACGCCGCAGGTTTCTTCGTCCCGGCGATCTCCAGCACCACGTCGGCCAGTTCGCCCCCGGCGCCGAGCGTATTGAGCGTGCCGGCATACGAGGTGACGATGCGGCCGATCTCCGCGCGTGTGAGATCCTGCTCGGCGTCGTGGTTCCCCAGCACCACGCAAAACGGCAGGTTGCGTTCCGCGACGGGCTCCAACACGCGGTGCCACGCTTGGGCGGCGGGCTTGCCCGTCACCACGTCGCCCGTGAAGACCACCAGGTCGGGATGCTCCGCATCGAGGATGTAGCGCATCTGAGCGATAGTTTTTTCCGCCTGCGCCCGGCGGTAAGGCGTACCGAGGTCGAGGTGCACGTCGGTGAACTGTGCGATCCGGAATTTGCCGTCCCGGCCGAAATGCAGGGCGGGCGCCTGTGCCTGTGCCGAACACCACAAGGCGACGGCACACATAAGAGTCGTTATCTTTTTCATAGGTAGGTTAGGTTCCTTAGTTCAGTTTCACACTGCCGCTTTTCTCCACGCGGACGGTGCGGCTCTGCCCGTCGCCCCACGTCACCGTCAGGTCGAACGGCACGTTGGTCGTAACGCTCACCGCGGGCACGTCCCCGGCTGAATTGCGGCCTTTGACCTTCAGCCCCACGACACCCTCGGGGCCATAGGGATAGCGGTCGATGCCGTGGGCCTCGGTATGGTTGATGTCCCACACGATACGCCCCTCGGAATAGTCGGATTTGATGCCGAGGATATACTCGATGAACACCGCGATCGGCGGCAGCCCCGCCCAGCCCACGAAGTCCTTGCGGGCCATGAACCCGGGTTCGATCTTCTCCGGGGCATAGTACTCCCAGAAAGTCCCGGTATTCTTCCACACTTCGAATACGGCGTTGAAATGGTTTTCGGCCACCTCCAGCGCAAGGTCATGGTAGCCCTTGCGGTAGAGGCCGTCGATGACCATGTAATTGGCACCCGGCCATACGCCGCCCTGCCAGTAACGGCCCGTCGGGTTGTATTTCGGGTGGTCGGCCGAGAGCGACGGCACGCGGTGCGGACGGTCGAATTCGGCCGTGTCCGCCAGGTGCGCCACCATGCGATCCATCCGCCCCTTGTCCAGCGCGTCGGCCTGCAGGGCCCAGAAGGCGCCGATCCCCTTGGTCGTGCAGAGCGACCCGTCGCCGTAGCGGTCGTAGAGGAAACCCGTCGCGTCGTCCCACAGGTGCTCGTTGACATAGGCGCGCAGCCGTTTCATCTCGTCCTCCATGTCCTCGATCTCCTGCCAGCGTTCGATGTGAAAACCGATGTTGAGCAGCGACTCGTCGACCAGCATCTGCTGCAGGTTGGTATCGAGCCAGACCATGTGGCCGTGCGAGAAGATCGGGTTGTATTCGGGCTTCACGCGGGGCATGTTGTCCATGCCCGTCCCCCATCCGCTCGACCAGTAGGTGCCGTCGGGCCACGTGCGGTTGAGCCGCCACCACTTGGCATAGGCGCACAGGGCGGGGAAAACCTTGTGCAGGCGGTCGATGTCGCCGAACTGGCGGTAATACATCAGTTCGACCCACGGCAGCAGGTTGGGCCCCGTCGAGGTGGGATCGTAGCGCTCGAAGCAGTCGGAGCCGTCGGCACGGATTTCGCGGCAGATGAACCCGTCGGGATGCTGCTTGGCGTAGAAGTTGTCCAGCGTGCGTTGGAACGGGAAAAAGCGGTAACCGTAGCGGGCGAACATCATCATGAACGAAGCGTCCCACATGAAGATATTGCCGTTGTAGGCAATATCGAGGTAAGGCGACACGAACCCGGAGCCCTCCTGCGGCTGGCGGATGTTGCCCACGGCGATCTGCCAGGCGTGCCAATACATCTCGACCTCCTTTTCATGCCCTTCCCACACGGGCGAGGGCAGGATCTTGCGCGCCTCAGCGAACGTCCGGGGTTTGATGTGTTCGGGTTTGGCCGTGCGAAACTCGTTCTCGGCCACGAATACCTCCTTTACATAGGTATTTTTGTAGGGCAGCTTGTAGGGCCCCGATTTGAGGTCTTGCGCCCCTGCCGTGCCCGCTGCGAAGACCAGCGACACGAATGCCGCGATTTGTTTGCGTAGCGTCATAGTATGCGGTTATTTTATCAGTGATTTTATCCTGCGTGCAATCTCGGTATTCATGTAGGTGCCGCAGAACTTGTCGGCGCCCGGGCCGTAGGCGAATACCGGAAGCATGGCGGGCGTATGGTCGTCGGAAACATAGACGCCCGTCACACGCCCCGTATGCTCGTCGCCGTCGACCACCACCAGGCCGCCGGTTTCATGGTCGGCCGTGACGATGACGAGCGTCTCGCCGTTCGTGTCGGCGAATTTCAGCGCCTCGGCAACGGCCAGGTCGAAGCTCAGTGTCTCGATGACCGAACCGGGCAGGCAGCGCGAGTGCCCCGCATAGTCGATCTTGGCGCCCTCGACCATCAGGAAAAACCCGTCGCCGCCGCGTTCCTGCAATTTGGCGATCGAAGCGCGCGTGGCATCGGCCAGCAGTGTCAGGTTGGCCTCCTCGGCCGCATCGTCCATCGCCTCGTCGATGCAGATGACCTTGCCCTTCGCGGCATCGATCCCATCGACCGAACGCACGAAATCATATTGTTTCTCCAGCTCCCCGACCAGGTCGATCCCGTCCTTGCGGCGTGTAAATTCACGGATGCCGCTGCCGCAGAGCAGGTCGATGCGCCCGTCCATGAGGCAGCGGGTCAGTTCGTCGGCATTGTCGCGCTCGACCGAATGCCCGTAGAAGGCCGTCGGCGTGGCATCGGCGATGTTACCCAGCGTCACGACGCCCACGGGCAGCCCCCTGTCGTGGAAGAAATCGCTCAGCGAGGGATAGGGCACGCCCTCCGGGCTCATCGAGATATGGCGGTTATCGTGGCGTTCGCCCGTTGCCAGGGCGCTGCCGCCGGCGGCTGAGTCGGTCGTGAAGGCATCCAGCGCATTGTTCTGTTGCAGGCCGATATATTTCATCTGCAGGGTCGACAGCCCCTTGTTGGCATAGAAAGCCGCCACGATCTGCGACAGCCCCATGCCGTCGCCGATCAGGTAGATCACGTTGCGAACCCGTCCCCGGCCCCCGTCGTTGCGGTAAGTCGGGGTGTAGACGTCGATGCCCTTGGAGAGTTGCAGTTTGTCGTTCTGGAAGCCCCGGAAATCGCGCGTGGTCTTGTCCAGGCGCTTGGTGCCCGTCACGCCTTCGGCGGCCGTGCGGCGCTCGCCGATCTGGAAATTCTTGTTGCCGAAATCATCGAAGAACGCGGCGCACACCTCGGGATGGTCGGTATTGAGGTAGTCGATACCCATATCATAAAAGGTATAGTAAACCGTCGTCCCTTCGGGGGCGCCCCAGAAACGCACGGGTTTTCCCCAGGCATGTGCGCGGTCGATGACCGTCTCCAGTTCCGCACGCTCGGCCGGGATGATCGAGCCCTTGCCGTTCCACTGCGAATAGTCGCTGAAATCGGCGCTTATCAGGGCGATGCGCTCCAGTTGCGCGGGCGTATAGTCGGCATCCCACACCCCGTCGAAACGGATATAGGAGGGATATTTGCCGAAATCGGCCGGTGCCGGGACACGCCCCGTGACGACGATCCGCACGGCCTCGGGGTTCACCGCCGGGTCGAACACCTCGGGATAGCGGCCCAGCAATGCCGCAACGGCCTGTAAAGTCGGTTCGGTAGCAGACTTGAGCTCGACCATCAGTTGAAGGTGTTCGCCGGAATCCTTCCATGCCCGCCCGCCGTTACGTCCGAAGAGCGTCACCAGTGGTTCGACGTAGAGCGCCTCGAAGCTCATGCCGGGCGAAAGGTCTTCGACCTCGTGCCCCACGAGCAGCTTGCCGCCGTGCAGGAACACGTCGGCCTCGATGGAATAGACCTGCTGGGCGTACGCCTGCCAGAAGGGGGCACGGCGGCAATAATCGTTGTGCGAATGGATCAGGATGGGGCGCTCGGCCACAGCCGTGGCGCAGGTGCACAGTGCTGCGAACAGCAGCCAGCTTTTGAGTATCTTTTTCATTGCGGGATGTTATTTTTCGAATTTGACAATGGCCATCACGGGGGCATGGTCGGAGACATAACCGCCACCGAGCGTATCGGGCAGCACCTCGTAAAGGTCGGCGGCGATGCCGTCGCTCACGAAGATGTAGTCGAGCAACGGGCGTTCGGCCTCGGGTATCTGCCCGAAGTCGGAAAAGCTCCACTCCGTGCCGGATTTACGGGCGGCGACCTGCTTCACATCATGCAGCACGCCGTCTTTCTGCACGTGCGCCACGACCGTCGAGCCGGGCTCGGAATTGAAATCGCCCGTCAGGATCACAGGCCGATCCCCGCGCAGCGCTTCGATGCGCTCCCTGAGCAGGTTCACGCCTTCGTCGCGGGCGACCTGCCCTACATGGTCGAGGTGGGTGTTGACGAAGAGGAACTCCCGTCCCCCTTCCCTGTCATGCAGTACGACCCAGGTTGCCACGCGCTCGCAGGCGCCGTCCCACCCTTTCGAGCCTGCGACGTCGGGGGTTTCGCTCAGCCAGAAAGTCCCGGATTCGAGGGGTGTAAAACGATCCCGCCGGTAAAATACGGCACTGAACTCGCCCGCCTCGGCACCGTCCTCACGGCCGACGCCCACCGCAGCATAGCCGGGCAGCAAACGCTTCAGGTCGCCGAGCTGGTTGGCAAGCAGCTCCTGCGTACCGAAAACGTCGACGCCGTGCGAAGCGATCACCTCGGCGACCCGCCCGCGGCGGAAACGCCAGTTGTCCGCCCCGTCTTCGGGGTTGTCGTAACGCATGTTGAAGGTCATGACGCTGAGCGTCGTGGCCGAACCGCAGGCAGTGAACGCCGCTGCCGCCAGAAGATAGAACAATCGTTTCATAACTTTATAGTTTAATCACCGGGACAATTGGGAAATTCGACGCACAGACGCTCCGCGGGGATCTGCTCGAAGAGAGCCGCTCCGGGCGCCCTCCAGCCCCAGGAGAGATCCTGCCCCTCGTAATCCTCGAAATACATGAGCGTATAGGGATGCAGACCCGCTTCGAGCGCCACGCGCCCGGTCGCCATGACCGAAGCGTGCGACCCGTCGTTGTCGACCACCTTCCGGTCGCCGATCACGAGCACGCTGCCGTCGTCGCTCTTGGTCATGAACTCCCACACGCCCCGTTCGGGAATGCGGATCCAGCCGTTGAAAATATATCCGAAATGGTCTTCCTGCGGGGCATCGGCAATCGACGGCTCGGGCATTGTCCCGGACGCCACGAGCTTCCCCCGGCGAATCTCGTCCACATGCGAGAACACGCCTTCGTAACAGGCATAGGCGACGCCCGGACGCATGGCCGCGCCCGCTCCGGACAGCCCTTTGCGGAATACGGCCTTCTCGGCTTGGAGCGTCAGCGTACGGCTCGGTGCGGCCCCGGGTTTGAATCCCCGCGCCTTGAGCGTCAGCGAGCGGTCGACAACGACGGGCCCGGCATAGAGCGCCGAGGTTTCGTCCGGCTCCGAGCCGTCGAGCGTATAGCGGATTTCGGCCCCGGCCGTCGTCGTGGCCAGGGCGACGGCCACAGGCTCGGTGAAGAGGCTCACGTTCTGCGTGGTATAGGGGATCGAAACGACCTGGCCGCGCGTGAGCGAATAGGGTTCCGCGGCAGCCTCCGTACCGCGCGTGAAGTCAGGGCGCTGCCGGAGCGTAAAGTGCAGTTCTCCCCCCTGCATCAGTTGTTCGTAGGTGATGAAATTTTCGGGCACGGGCACTCCGTCGAGCGTCACCGAAGCGATATAGGTATTGCGGCGGGGGTTGTTTGCCGTAACGGTAAGCGTGCGGCCATTGGCCAGGCGCACGACGGCCTTCGGGAATTGGGGGGCGGTCAGCGCAAACTGGTTCGAGCCGGGGCAGACGGGATAGAAGCCCAGGCTGGAGAAGATGTACCACGCCGACATCTGGCCGCAGTCCTCGTTGCCGATGATCCCCGCGGGCATCGGGGCGTACATCCCGTGCAGCAGGCTGCGCGTGAGCTCCTGTGTCCGCCACGGCTGCCCGACATAATTGTAGAGGTAGGCCATGTGGTGGCTGGGTTCGTTGCCGTGGGCATACTGCCCCATGAGCCCCGTCACGTCGCTTACGTCGAGCTGCATCTCGTCCGATTCGAGCGTAAAGAGCCGATCCAGTTCACGGACGAATGCCTCGCGGCTGCCGAAAAGCCCGGCGAGCCCGTTCACGTCGTGCGGCACGAAGAAACGGTAGTGCCACGGCGTGGCCTCGGTATAGTCGCGCCCCGTGGCGAACTCTTCGAACGGCTCAGACCAGTTGCCGTCCGTCCCGCGGCCGCGGAAGAAACAGGTCGACCCGTCGAAGACATTGGCGTAGTTGAGCGCCCGCTGCGCATACTCCCGGGCGACGTCGTCCCGGCCCATGGCCCCGGCCATGCGGGAGATCGCCCAGTCGTCGTAGGCATATTCCAGCGTGCAGGAGACCGACTCGCGCTTGATATTGGAAGGTATAAACCCCTGTGCCACATAGTAATCGGAACCTTTCTTATTGATGTTCGACGAGCGGATCATCGCATCGAGCGCCTTTTCGGCATCGTATCCGCGGATACCTTTCAGGTAGGCGTCGGCAATGACCGACGCGGCATGGTAGCCGATCATCGTCCCCGTCTCGCCCGACGCGAGCGGCCAGATCGGAAGCTCGCCCGTTATGTCGTACATGTCGAGCATACTGCGGATCATGTCGTTGACTAACGTCGTATTCACCAGCGTCTGCAACGGGTTCCACGCGCGGAAAGTGTCCCACAGCGAGAATGTCGAATAGTAGGCCCCGCCCTGCGGCATACGCGCGATGCGCTGGTCGTGACGGCGGTACTCGCCGTTGACATCGCTCATCAGATTGGGCGTCAGCTTGGTATGGTACTGCGCCGTATAGAAATTGACCATTTCGTCGCGCGAACCGCCCTCGACGACGATGTCGCCCAGCGCTTCGCGCCACAGCGCGGCGGCGCGCGCATGCACGGCATCGAAATCCAGCTCCGGCACCTCGGCGACGCTGTTGAGACGGGCATTCTCAGCGCTGACCGACGACAACCCGACGGCTATCGTAAGCGTTTCGGTGTCCGGCGCAAAGGTCAGCACGGCCTGTTTGTCGCCCAGCAGCCGCACGTCGGCGAAAGGCTCCGAAAAACGGGCGGAGAAAAAGACATACTGGTCGGGCACCCACCCCTGCGTGCGGCGCATCCCGGCGATCTCATCGGGCGCCGTCGTCCGCAATTCGCGCATGTCGACCTGCTCCTCGGCGATCGTGTGCATCAGGTCGACGACCACCTGCCGCGGTCCCTTGCCCGTAAAGGTATAGCGGTGCACGCCCGTACGGGGCGCCGCCGTAAGCTCCACCCGGATATTTTCACCGGGTAACTCCACGGCATAATAGCCGCAGGAGGCCTTCTCGTCCCCGTGCGAAAAGAAATAGGGCTGCAGGACGCAGGCGCCGTCGTGCAACACGATTTCGCGCGTGGTGGGATGGAACAGGATGTCGGCCAGGTCGGCACACCCCGTACCGCTGAGGTGCGTATGCGAAAAACCGTCGATGGTCGTATCGTCGTAATGGTATCCGGCGCAGGCGTCCCAGTCCCCGGCACGCGTGTCGGGGCTGAGCTGCACCATGCCGAACGGCGTCGTTGCGCCCGGGTAGGTATGCCCGTGGTAACCCGTGCCGATGAACGGGTCTACATAATCGACCGGGCCGGCCGGCCGCGGCGCGCACGCAAGGAGCCCGAGGGCCAGCAAGGCGAAGGTAAGTTTTTTGGTCATGGCAGTTTCGGTGTATGCGCCCCGTCCGTAAAGCGTTCCATCAAAGATAAGGATTCCGGGGCGGTATTGCAAACCCCGGCAGCCGTATCTGCGCAGCATCGGAACCGGTCGCAGTTTAGGTTATACAAATATAAGAGAAGAGAAGCGTCCCGTCCGTGGCTATTTGCGCTTTTACATCCTCACATCGCGCAGAACCTTCCTATCCGGCGCCGAAACCCCGGCAGGAGTGCCTTTTCGCCCGAAATTCTGTCCTGGGGCAGAAAATTCCCGAAAAAAAGCTATCTTTACCCTCGAAGAGACCCAACCAGACCATGGCACGCGTAATTTTCCTGACCGATTTTTCCGAAGCCTATGCCCGCGAACTGCTGCTCGGCATGGCCCGCTATGCGCACGACACGGCGCAGGCGTGGAGCCTTTGCCGGCTGCCGTTGTCGATACGCGACAAGTTCGGCATAGAGGCGGTGGTCGAATGGGCCGTGCGGATGAAGGCCGACGCCGTGATCGGGCAGTTCTACAACACGGACAACGTCGGTCTGTTCCGCGAAAACGGCATCATCGCCATCGCGCAGGATTTCAAGAAGCGTTTCACGACGATCCCCAACATCACCGGGCCGCACCACCTTGCCGGCCGCATGGCCGCGGAGTATTTCCTGAAAAAGGGGTTCCGCAACTTCGCCTTCTACGGGACGCAGGGCATCGACTTCTCGGACGAACGCTGCCAGGGTTTCCGCGAGACCGTCGAGCAGGCGAACCCCGATTTCACCTTCTCGTCGCTGCGCAGCGGAGCCCAGAACGACCTGTGGTACTACGACACGGCGCAGCTCATCACGTGGCTGCAATCGCTGCCCAAACCGGTGGCCATCATGGCCTGCGACGACAACCAGGCGTACCATATCACCGAGGCGTGCCTACAGATCGAGGGGGGGGGAAATTCGCGCATCCCGAACGACATAGCCATCCTGGGGGTAGACAACGACGAGACGATCTGCAAGCTCTCCGCCCCGAACCTTTCGTCGCTCAGCCAGGGCGTCGAGCAGGGCGGCTACGACGTGGCACGGCTGATCGACCGGCTGATCCGCAACCCCGAAGCGGAATGGGAAGACGTCATGGTGATGCCGCTCAACATCATCACCCGGCAGTCGACGGACATCTATGCCAACAACGACCCGCACATCGCCGAGGTATTGCGCTACATCCATGAGAACATCAGTCAGAAGATCACGGTGGACGACCTGGTGAAACTGGTGCCCCTGTCGCGCCGCCTGCTCGAAACCCGCTTCAAAAAGAGCATGGGCACCTCGATCTACGATTACATCATCCAGACACGCATCGAAAAGATGATGCAGTTGCTGTGCGAAGGGCTGAGCGTATCCGAGGCGGCCGCCGAACTGGGCTTCTCCGACATCAAGAACGTCTCGCGCACCTTCAGGCAGCTGAAGGGCATCACCCCGTCGGAATACCGCAACCAGGTCGCCCCGAAAAGGCGTTAGCACCGTCCTGCAAACACATACCCCGCCCCTTCCGCTCCGCGCGGAGATCAAAATTCAGCCATATCCGCCGTTTTTTCCAAAGGATTTACTATCTTCGGGGCAAATTAACCTTCAAACCGAATCTATGTCCTTAAAACCGCTATTCCTATTCGCATGCACCCTGTGCGCGCTGCCGCTCATGGCACAGAAAAACTACACGCTCACCTCGCCCGACGGCACGCTGCAGGCCACCGTCGCCACCGGCTCCGACCTCCGGATCTCGCTCTCGGCCGACGGCGAAACGCTGCTCGCCCCGTCGCCCGTCTCGATGACGCTCGGCGGCGGCGAAGTGCTGGGCAGCAACCCCAAAGTCACCAGGGCCAGGAAAAATACGGCCGACGCACGGATCGCCTCGCCGTTCTACAAGAAGAGCAGCGTCCGCGACCACTACAACGAACTCGAGCTTACGATGCGCGGCGATTACGGGCTGGTAGTCCGCCTTTACGACGACGGGCTGGCCTACCGTTTCACGACCCGGAAAAAGGACGGCATCCTGGTCGAGAACGAGCAGGTCGCCTATACCTTCCCGGGCGATTATACGGCGTACGCCCCCTATGTCGGACACAAGCGGCTGCTCGATTTCGAAGGGCAGTTCCGCAATTCGTTCGAGAACACCTACACCCGTCTCCCGCTGACGCAGCTCGACCCCCGCAAACTGATCTTCCTGCCCGTGCTGGTGGAACTTCCCGGCGGCCGCAAGATGGTCATCACCGAGGCCGACCTGCAGGGTTATCCGGGCCTCTTCCTCAACAACTCGACGGAGGCCCCCGTGCTGAAGGGCGTGTTCGCCCCCTATCCCAAAAAAGAGGAACAGGGCGGCCACAACCAGTTGCAGATGCTGGTCACGGAGCGCGAACCCTACATCGCCGCGACCGAAGGCACCCGGTCGTTCCCGTGGCGCGTAATGGCCGTATCGAAGGACGACAGCCAGCTGCTCGACAACGACCTGGTCTACCGCCTCGCCCCGGCCTCGAAGATCGCCGACACCTCGTGGATCAAACCCGGCAAAGTGGCCTGGGAGTGGTGGAACGCCTCGAACCTCTACGACGTCGATTTCAAGGCGGGCATCAACAACGAAACCTATAAGTATTATATCTGGTTCGCCTCGCAGCACGGGATCGAATACGTGATCCTCGACGAGGGATGGGCCGTGAACAAACAGGCAGACCTGATGCAGGTAGTGCCGGAGATCGACCTGGAAGAACTGGTCGAATACGGCCGCGAGCGCAATGTGGGCATCATCCTCTGGGCGGGCTACTACGCCTTCGAGCGCGACATGGAACGCGTCGTGAAACATTACGCCGACATGGGCGTCAAGGGTTTCAAGGTCGATTTCATGGATCGTGACGACCAACGGATGGTCGATTTCCTGCACCGCGCCGCCGAAGTCTGCGCCGAACATAAGATGCTGCTCGATTTCCACGGCGTATTCAAGCCCACGGGGCTCAACCGCACATGGCCCAACGTACTCAATTACGAGGGCGTGTTCGGCCTCGAACAGCTGAAATGGTCGGCCGAATCGACCGACATGGTGAAATACGACGTCACGATGCCGTTCATCCGCATGGTCGCCGGGCCGATGGACTATACGCAGGGAGCCATGCGCAATGCCTCGCGCGGCAACTACCGCCCGGTGCACAGCGAACCCATGAGCCAGGGCACCCGCTGCCGCCAGCTGGCCGAGTACGTGGTCTTCGAGTCGCCGATCACGATGCTCTGCGATTCGCCGTCGAACTACATGAAGGAACCCGAGTGCTTCGCTTTCATGGCCTCAGTCCCGACCGTATGGGATGAAACGGTGGCCCTCACGGGTTCGGTGGGCGAATATATCGCCATCGCCCGCCGCTCGGGCGACACGTGGTACATCGGCGCCATGACCGACTGGACACCCCGCGAACTGGAGCTGGATCTGTCGTTCATCGGCAACGGCAACTACGACGTCGAGAGTTTCGCCGACGGCATCAACGCCGACCGGGCAGCCCGCGACTTCAGGAAGACCGTATCGGAGCTGCCGCAGGATCGCAGGTTGAAGATCCGGATGGCCCCGGGCGGGGGCTATGCAGCCCGCATCTACGCACGATAAACCAGCCTGCCCCCAAAAGGCAGCGGCCTGCGCAGGCCGCTGCCTTTTCATTGCGGGCGATCCGTCCGGCGATGCCCTGCAAAGCGGGAAATCGCAGGCGGAACCGTGCGAAAGCCCCTGCCTGCGATGACAATATGAAAAGAATTTCGTATCTTTGCAGGCGTTAATGAAATCTAACGACAAATAAATAGAATGGCTTTACAATGCGGCATCGTAGGTTTGCCCAACGTGGGTAAATCGACCCTTTTCAACTGCCTGTCCAATGCGAAGGCGCAGGCGGCGAACTTTCCTTTCTGTACCATCGAGCCCAATGTGGGCGTCATCACGGTTCCCGACCAGCGGCTTGTCAAACTGGCGGAGATCGACAATCCCAAACGGGTGATCCCGACCACGATCGAGATCGTGGACATCGCCGGGCTGGTGAAAGGGGCGTCGAAAGGCGAAGGGCTCGGCAACAAATTCCTGGCCAACATCCGCAACACGCACGCCATCATCCATGTATTGCGCTGCTTCGACAACGGCAACATCACCCATGTGGACGGGTCGATCGACCCCGTGCGCGACAAGGGCATCATCGACACGGAGTTGCAGCTCAAAGACCTCGAAACCGTCGAAAACCGCCTCGCCAAAACGCAGAAGCAGGCCACCTCGGGCGGCGACAAGAACGCCAGGCGTGCCGTGGAGCTGCTCCTGCAATACAAAGCCGCACTCGAACAGGGGAACAGCGCCCGCACGGTGGAACTGGAGAAGGAAGACCGCAAGCTGGTCGCCGACCTCAACCTGCTGACCGACAAACCGGTGCTCTACGTCTGCAACGTAGACGAGAAAAGCGCCGTGACGGGCAATGCCTATACCGAAGCGGTGAAGGCGGCCATCGCGGGCGAGAAAGCCGAAATGCTCGTCGTCGCAGCAGCGACGGAGGCCGACATCGCCGAACTGGAAAGCTACGAGGAGAGGCAGATGTTCCTCGAAGACCTCGGCCTCGAGGAATCGGGCGTGGCACGCCTGATAAAATCGGCCTACAAATTGCTGAACCTCGAAACGTTCTTCACCACGGGCGCCGACGAGTCGCGGGCCTGGACATACGTGCGCGGCATGAAAGCCCCGCAGACGGCAGGTATCATCCACACCGACTTCGAAAAGGGATTCATCCGCGCCGAGGTCATCAAGTACGACGACTACGTGGCGCTGGGCTCGGAGAAAGCGTGCCGCGACGCCGGTAAAATAGGCATCGAGGGCAAGGAATACGTCGTGCAGGACGGCGACATCATGCACTTCCTGTTCAACGTCTGACGTCCCCATCCGGCACACCGAAACGCAGCGGACACCCGCAATAAGGACACCCCGGACATGGACACGTTGTGCAGCATACTGTTCTCCCGCCGGACGCAGGGAGTGCTTTTCGGCCTGATCCTCGCCGCTGCGATCCTGCGTAACCGCACGATGTGGATTATCACGGCGGCAATCGTGGGAACAGCCTGCGCGGGCATGGCAATCGTCGCGGCCGCCGTGCTGCACAGGTGCGGCAGGGCGTGACGCGATTTCCCGGATACGCCCGAATACGACGCCTACGCCCGGCACAGGGAAGACGAACTGAAACGAAACGACAAAAACAAAATAGAATCATAACATGGCAAGACCCGTAAGAGTGCGCTTTGCACCGAGCCCCACGGGGCCGCTGCATATCGGCGGCGTCCGCACGGCCCTTTACAACTACCTATTCGCCCGCAAGATGGGCGGCACAATGATCCTCCGCATCGAGGACACCGACTCGCAGCGTTTCGTACCGGGCGCCGAAGAGTATATCCTCGAATCGCTCGAGTGGTGCGGCATCCGGATCGACGAAGGCGTCGGCGCGGGCGGCCCCCACGCCCCCTACCGCCAGAGCGAACGGCGTGAGATATACCTCAAATACGCCCTGCAGCTGGTCGAAGCCGGGTGGGCGTACTATGCGTTCGACACGGCCGAAGAGCTGGACGCCCTGCGCAGGGAGGCCGAAGGACGCGGCGAGGCATTCGCCTACAATTACACCGTGCGCGAAAAGCTGGCCACCTCGCTGGCGCTGCCCGCCGAAGAGGTCAGGGCGCGTATCGACTGCGGCGACCAGTGGGTGATCCGTTTCAGAATGCCTGAAAACGAAGTCGTCGAAATGGACGACCTGATCCGCGGCCACGTGGAGGTCAACACCTCGACGCTCGACGACAAGGTGCTCTACAAATCGGCCGACGCACTGCCCACCTACCACCTCGCCAACATCGTCGACGACCACCTGATGGAGGTCTCGCACGTCATCCGCGGCGAGGAGTGGCTTCCTTCGCTGCCGCTGCACTACCTGCTATACAAGGCATTCGGATGGACGGCGACGCAGCCCGCGTTCGCCCACCTGCCCCTGCTGCTCAAACCCACGGGCGGCGGCAAGCTCTCGAAACGCGACGGCGACAAGATGGGATTCCCCGTATTCCCGCTCTTCTGGAAATCCCCCACGACGGGCGAGACCGCGCACGGATACCGCGAGGACGGCTATTTCCCCGAGGCATTCATCAACATGCTGGCGCTGCTGGGGTGGAACCCCGGCACCGAGCAGGAGATTTTCTCGATGCAGGAGCTGATCGACAATTTCTCGCTGGAACGCGTTTCCAAGTCGGGCGCACGCTTCCAGCCCGACAAGGCAAAATGGTTCAATGCACAGTACATGCACCATAAGAGCGACGCCGAACTGGCCGCGCTCTACCAGCCGATCCTGCGCGGGCACGGCATCGAGGTCGCGGACGAGGTCGCAGGCCGCGCCGCCGGCATCATGAAGGAGCGCGCCACGTTCATCACCGACCTGTGGGATCTGACGTCGTTCTTTTTCGTGGCCCCGGCCGAATACGAGGAGAAGCAGACCAGGAAATACTGGAAGGGGCAGAACCCTGAAATCCTGCGCGAACTGCGCAGCGTACTGGCCGCGATCGACGATTTCTCGCTGGAAAATACCGAGCGGATCGTACACGGCTGGATCGAGCAGAAAGGCTACGGCATGGGGCAGGTGATGAACACGCTGCGCCTGGCCCTGGTCGGCGCCGGCAAGGGCCCCGGCATGTACGACGTGACGTCGTTCATCGGCAAGGAGGAGACCCTGCGCCGCATCGACCATATCCTGGCAACCTTAAAACCCGCAGAATAATATGGTAACTATCGAACAACACGTATGGGGCATGACGCCCGAAGGAGAGGCGATCATCCTCTACACGATGCGCAACGACAAGGGCGCCGAAGTGAAGATCTCGAATTTCGGGGCGGCGATCGTCTCCGTGACGATGCCCGACCGCGAAGGCCGCATGGCCGACGTGGTGCTCGGTTACAAACACCCCGAAGGCTACTTCTTCGACGGGGCCGCCTCGGGCAAGAGCGTCGGCCGCTGCGCCAACCGCATCGCATCGGGACGCATGACCATCGAAGGCAAAGAATATTCGCTGGAGGTCAACAACGGCCCCAACCACCTGCACGGCGGCACGAAAAATTTCGCCAACCGTCTTTGGGAAAGCCGTGTCGAGACCAACCGCGTCGTCATGTCGCTCCTGTCGGAGGACGGCGACCAGAATTACCCCGGCGAGTTGAACGTCGAAGCCGTATTCGATTTCGACGACGACAATGCCCTGGAAATCACCTACCTCGCCAAGACGGACAAAACGACGGTCGTGAACCTCACGAACCACGTCTATTTCAATCTCGCGGGCGACGGAAGCGGTTCGATCCTCGACCACGAACTGCGCCTGAACAGCTCGAAGGTGCTCGAAATGAACGACAAGCAAATCCCGACCGGGAAATTGCTCGACGCAGCGGGCACCCCGCAGGACTTCCGCCAATTCAGGCCCTTCCGCCCCGGCATCGGCTCGGAGTTCAACCACATCCGCGATTTCAAGGGGTACGACCATCCTTTCGTCATCGACGGGTGGCAGCCCAACATCCTGGGCGAGGTCGGCGAACTGCGCGAAAAAAGTTCGGGGCGCTGCGTAAAGGTACTTTCGTCGCAGCCCAGCGTGATGGTCTACACCGGCAACTGGCTCGCAGGCGGATGCCCCGAAACCAAGACCGGCGGACGTTACGACGACTACGACGGCGTGGCGATCGAATGCCAGAACTACCCCGACGCCGTGAACCACCCCGATTTCCCGTCGCCGCTGCTCAGACCCGGCGAACTCTATTGCCAGAAGATCGTCTTCCGGTTCGGCACCTTTTAGGCTGTCCCGGCAAAGCGAAAATCCCGGTTTCCGGGCGCACGGCCTTGTGCGGCTTCGTGCGGCGCCGGTATGCAATCTGCGTTACCGCATACGGTTCAGACAGCATTCCTTATCATAACAACCAAAATTGGATCTGTTAAGTTTTGCTCCAGGCTGATCGGGGTGGCAGGGCAGGATCAAGCGTAAAAAAGCAGGGCTGCCGAATCGGCAGCCCTGCACCTAATATACAACACGACCGCAGCGCACACAACTCGCTGCGGGTCGAATTGAAGCGTGTTTTTTCGTGCAGGAAACCGGAAACAAAACCGTTGCCCCCGTCCCCCATTCTCCTTCAAAAAAAGATGTGACGACCCGATTTATCAGGTCGTCACATCTTTTCGCCCCACCCCTGAAAAAGTCGGAAGGGAGGGCTTTCCCGGGGAGCGGATTATTTTACGCCGAAGAGTTTCCCTTTCAGCGAAAAATTGTCATACTCGGCCTTGAGCGAAGCCATCAGGTCGCGTACCGACTGGATCTTTTCGGCCCGCCATGCGTTGGCGCCGCAGAAGGCATAGCCGTTCTGCAATTTCCCCTTGAAGGCGTTGTAGAGCGCCAGCATGATGCAGTAGGGGCTGTGCGTCACGTCGCACGTCTTGATGCAGTCGAAAGGGCAGTTTCGGGGGCGTTTCAGGCCCTCCTTCACCCGGTCGAGGAACGAGCTGTGGATGGCCCGGCCCGGCATGCCCACGGGGCTCTTGATGATCTCGATATCCTGCTGCGTGGCGTCGAGGTAGCTCTGCTTGAAGGCCGGGTCGGCATCGCACTCGTCGGTCGTGACGAAGCGGGTGCCCATCTGCACGCCCTCGGCGCCCAGCGACATGATGCGGTAGATATCCTCGCCGGTATAGATACCGCCGCCGGCGATGACGGGGATATGGCAGCCGTGCTCGGCCTCGAACGCATGTACTTCGGCGACGATTTCGGGAACGATGCTCTCGAGCGCATAGTGCTCGTCGACAAGCTGCTCCTCCTTATAGCCGAGGTGGCCGCCCGCCTTGGGGCCTTCGACCACGATGGCGTCGGGAATGTACTTATATTCTGCAAACCATTTCTGGCACAGCAGTTTCGCGGCGCGCGCCGACGATACGATGGGTGCCAGTTTGGTTTTGGCTCCTTCGGTAAGGAACGACGGCAGGTTGAGCGGCAGCCCGGCGCCCGAGAAGATGATGTCCGCCTTCTCGGCGATGGCGGTTCTGACCATGTCGGCGAAATTGGACATGGCGACCATGACGTTCACGCCGACGATGCCTTTCGTGGCCTCGCGGGCCTTTTTCAGTTCCTGTTTCAGCCCCCAGATCGAGGCCGTACGGTAATCTTTCGAATAGTCTTTGTAAATCACTCCCAGGCCGGCCGACGAAATGACGCCGATGCCGCCCTGGTCGGCAACGGCCGAAGCCAGCCCTGCGAGCGATATGCCTACGCCCATACCGCCCTGCACGATGGGGACGGGAGCGAGCAAATTTCCGATTTTCAATGCTTTCATGTTAAATTGGGATTAGTGCAAACTAAATAACCATGGAGCCAAAGGTACGAAAAATCGGGGCGATTGGTTCCGCACGGGAAGATAATTTAACGCAGGCTTCACATTACGCAGCCGCAACGGCAGTCTTTTCGGGGCGAGGAGTTCCGGTCGGGCGGTCGTCCAGAAGTGAGAAACGGCTTTTTTTACAGCCAAAAAAACGCGGATTTTTGCTTTTTTTTCTAACTTAGAACCGCAAACACCACAAAACCACTAACCTTCAAATCGACAAGTATGAAAAAACTTCTCTTTCCGGTTCTGGCCCTAATGCTATGTATTCCGACCCTCTCTGCCCAAAGCAAGGGAGACAAATATGTCGGCGGAATAATCGGAATAACGACGACGTCGATCAGCATCGACGGCTCCTCCGCATCGCAGACGACATTCGGATTTGCGCCCGAATTCGGTTATTTCGCATCCGACAAGCTGCGTATCGGCGGCTCGATCGGATACCAACTGATTTCAGCCAACGGCGAAACGACGCACGGGCTGACGGCAGGCCCCAGCCTTGCCTATTACGTCAGACTATGCGACCGCTTCTACTACACGCCGCAGCTGGCCGTGGGATTCGCGTTCGCATCGACGGACGGAACCAGCGGATACGGCTTCGATGCAGGGTTGTCGCTCGGAGCGTTCGAAATCAGGCCGTCGTCCCATATCGGATTGTCGATCGGTCTCCTGACATTGGACTACAGCTATCTGTCGTATTCGGGAACGGGTGTGAACGGGGTCTCTTTCCAGCTCGGAATCAGCCCGACGGTCGGTTTCAAATATTACTTTTAGACCGCTAAAACCCGATCCCTGCCTACAGGAACCGGACACCTCTCACCCGGGCGCGGTTGCGGCCGGGGGCTTCGCGCTCGACGATACCGGTCACCACGTCGGCGGCATCGTGCCAGCGATTGGCGCGGAACCGGCGGCGATAGGTCGTCAGGTGGGCGTATAGCTCCGGCCAGCGCAGGTTCCAGCCCCGGGGAAAGCGCACGAGGTGCAGCGCCGTGGCCGAATTGGAGAGGATACGCGCCTCCTTGTTGGCGCCCTGGTGGAACCATTCGATGCGCACGGAGGGTGCCAAAGCCTGCACCGAGCGTGCAAAACCACGGCCGCCGTTATTGCTTTCGATGGCCGCCTGCCGCGTATCGGAGCGCAGGAGCATCCCGGCCACGAGCGGTTCGGTGACCTCCATCGGTTCACGCGAATAGACGGCATCGGTGATGTAGACCACCCCGTCGGCATCGACCGCATACGAGAGCGAGCAGAGGTAGTCGTCGCCCGTATCGGCCGTATCGGTATAGTTGGCGCGGCGGACAATCTCGTGCGGCAGCTGGTCGTACTCGGCGAAGTTCAGCCCGTAGAGCAAACCCTCGCGGGACGAGGGATGCCCCTGGTACATACTTTCGAATTGCAGCGGGTCGAGCCGCCGTTTGGCTTCGAGCAACGCACGCCCCTGCTGCCCTTCCCACAACGCCTCGCCAGGGACACGGGGGTCGACCTCGGTAGGCGACGAGGTTTTCAGCGCCTCGAAATTCAGATGCAGCCATGTGTCGGGGGACAGCCCGTCGAGCTGCGCCCAGCGGGTGAATTCGACGACGGGTTCACGCGCGGCGAGCGTGCCGATAAGGTCTTCTTCGTGCCAGCGTGTGAAGACGATCAGTTCGCGCGAGGCGTTGTGCATGCGCGTCCGCACGACCGAGGTATACCACTCCCAGCAATTGGCGCGGACGATGGGCGAATTGGCTTCGAGGGCATCCTTGTAGAGGTCGTCGAGGATGAAGCAGTCGACTCGGTTACCCGTGAGCGCCCCTTCGCGCCCGACGGAGAGCAGCCCGCCGCGGCGGCCGATGACCTCCACTTCGTCGGCCGTACGGATATAACCGGGCGGCTTCGCCCCCTGTTTGATGGTCGTGGCGGGAAAGAGCGCGGCATATTCGCGCGATTCGATGATACGTTGCACGCGGCGGTTGAATTTCGAAGCCAGCGCCCCGGAATAGGAGGCGATCGCAACGCGCAGGTCGGGATCGAGCCCCAGCACGTAGGCCGGAAGCAGTGTCGTCGCGCCGACGCTCTTGCCGTGCTGGGGCGGCATGGTGACGATCAGACGCCGGATGCGCCCGGCGGCAAAAGCCTCCAGCACACGGTAATACGCCCGGTGGAAGGGTTGCAGCTCGAGGAAGGGATAGACCGCCAGCGCGAATGTGCCGAACGAAGGGGGCACACCCGCAGCAGAGGAGGGAGCCCCGGACGACCCGGCTCCATCCGTGCAGACCGCCCCGCACCCGGGCACGGCGGGCCGGCCGGCAATAGCACCTTGGGCGGGAGAAGCAGGCCGGACGGGCGCGGCGGAAATATCGGGCGCGACGGGCTGACCGGAGAGTACAGACTGGACGCAGGAAAGGGGCTGGCCGGGCGCGGCGCGAAGGCCGGGCACAGCGGAAATGTCGGGTGCGACGGAAATATCGCCGGGAACGGACTGATCGCAGGGAACCGATTGGTCACTGGGAACGGAAGATCCGGTGGGAACTGGCTGGTCGGATGCGACAAACTGGACGCTGGAAACGGGCTGGACGGGCGCGGCGCGAAGGCCGGGGAAATCGGGATCGAGGATGGCGGCAGGTACGAAAACCTCTGCGGAAGGAATTTCCGCAGAGGCCGGGTCGGTTTTAACAGACATTGGTTTGGTTTTTGAACCCTATGCGCGGCGCCGCGGCGGGAGGTTCGGAAGAAAATGACGTTCCGGCGGCTGCGCCGGGCCCGGAGGGATGGCCGGAACGGTTGGGACGGACTACACGTAGCGCTTCAGCTCGGAGAAATCGAAGTCGTTGAGCACTTCGCCCCCGGCTTGCGTGGTGTGGAATTCCCACCAGACGGGCACGAGATCCGTAACGGGGTGCCGTACCCCTTCGGGCAGCGAAACGCGGCCGCGGTAGACGATGACCGACGCCGTGAGGCGGCAGTCCGTATCGCCGAAGCGGAACGCAAGCGAACCCGAAAAATAGTTCCCGCCGTCGATGGCGTCCGACAACCGTGCCGCCGCCTCATGGTAAAGTTCAGATGAAACCGAATACATAGTTGATAATTAGCAAGATTTTTGCAAATAAATTTGCAGGCAGAAATAAATTGTTTAACTTTGCAGGACAAAGATAAGTTCAAATATTGAATTTTCAAATAAAATATTCAATTTTTTAATATAAAATTTTCCGATTAAAAGCTATGAACGAACGGGTAAAACTGATACGGAAACAGTTGGGGATGACGCAAGAACAACTGGCACAGCGGCTTGGCATCGGCAAGGCGGCCCTCTCGATGATCGAGACCGGGAAGGCGGGTCTCTCGGCACGCAACCGGAACATTCTGGTTCAGGAATTGAACGTAAATCCCGAATGGCTCGAAAACGGCAAGGGCAACATGTTCAACGCCGAACCCGACCTGACAGCTTACATGCACCGCACGGACAATTCGCTGCCGTTGCAGAGCGTGCCTCTCTACTCGATCGAGGGCACGGCGGGGCTGGTACCGCTGTTCGCCGACCAGGCGCAGGCCAAACCCGTGAATTTCATCCACATTCCCAACCTGCCCAAATGCGACGGCGCCATATATATCGTTGGGGATTCGATGTACCCGCTGCTCAAAAGCGGCGACATCGTACTTTACAAACAACTGGGCGACATCAACGACATCTTCTGGGGCGACATGTATCTGCTGTCGATCGACATCGACGGCGAGGAGTACGTGACGGTGAAATACATTCAGAAATCCGACCGCGAGGGGTATGTGAAACTCGTGAGCCAGAACCCGCACCACGCAGACAAGGACGTGGCAATCAACCGCATAAGGGCAATCGCGCTGGTCAAGGCCAGCATCAGGATGAACTCGATCCGGTAGCGGGCCCGGACAGGGGCGGACAAGCCCCGAAACAGAGGCGGAAGCAGGCACGACGAACGCGCACGCCTGCTTGCGCCTTTATCATGCAATGCGGGCAATGCCCTGCGGCTGCCGCAGCGAGCAGGCCGCAGCGAAGCGACTCAGAACGGGGCGCCCGCCCGTCTCTCCCGGGAAACTGTCCCGGCGGCAGCGCACGACGAACGTCGAGGCAAACCCGCTGCCGGGCGCCGTACTGCAAAAACGGCACAGCAGAAGCGGGAAGGGCGGAACCCGGAGCCAGCCACGAAAGAAGATGGATCGGCATCCCGAATCCAAAAAAATTCGTATCTTTCGGAAATAAAACAGACCCGACATGGAACTATCCGATAAAAAATTCGCGGTGCTGATCGACGCCGACAACATCTCGCACCGGAAAATCAAGGACATACTCGACGAAATCGCCAACTACGGCACGCCGACGATCAAGCGTATCTACGGCGATTTCACCGACCCGAAGTTCGCGGCATGGAAAAGCGTGCTGCTCGAGAATTCGATCACCCCGATCCAGCAATACGCCTACACGACAGGCAAGAACGCGACGGATTCGGCGCTGATAATCGACGCGATGGACATCCTGCACAAAGAGTCGGTCAACGGATTCTGCATCGTGTCGAGCGACAGCGACTACACCCGCCTGGCAAGCCGCATCCGAGAATCGGGACGGGAGGTGCTCGGTTTCGGAGAAAAGAAAACCCCCAAGCCGTTCATCAAATCGTGCGACAAATTCATCTATGTTGAGATACTCGGACAGCCCGCACCGGCACCGACAACGGCCGTTACGCCGGCAACGGCGCCGGCAGCCAAAGCTGCGGCACAGAAAAAGCCCGCGAAAAAACATCAGGGGCGCAATGCACCCGAAACAGACATGCCGGAAGCAGCCGTCGCGGAACACGTTGCTGCGGAGGCAGCCCCCGCAGAACCCGCCGCTGCGGAGAAGAAGGCCGCCCCGGCTCCGGATACGGCACAGCCCCAGCCGATCATTCGTCCGATCGACGAGGATTTCAAAACACTGCTCGCAAACACGATCGAAGACGCCGCCGACGACAGCGGCTGGGCCTTCCTCGGAATCGTGGGCGGGGTACTCACCAAGAAGATGCCGGATTTCGACCCCCGCAATTACGGGTACAAAAAACTGTCGCTGCTGGTAAAATCCCTTTCGAAAATAGTCGAGATCGAAGAGCGCCCGTCGGAAAATAAGGAGCTGAAACTCGTTTACGTCCGAAACCGTATCCGGTAGACGTCCAAGCCTGCCCGCCCCGGCAACCGAGCCACGCAGGGATCACGGGCGCCCATGCAAAATACGCCGGACAGGCACCCCCGCAAGATTTTCCGGGCCACTATCCCTGCAGGATTCCCCGGCCGGATGCGGCATAACAAGCACGTTACGGCAACGAGGCCGCTGCAACGCAATTTTGCAGCGGCCTTTCGTATAACCCCCAATGCGGGTTGCGTGCCCGGAACGGGGGCTGCCCGGATGCTGTCCGGGGCGGGACAGGGCGCATGGGACGGCACGGGAAGTTCGGCGAAGGAAGCGACAAAAAAGCGGCGGGAAGAGCCACGGGAACAGCGCAGGAGCAGCCGGGGCAGCAGAAAGAACAACGGCAGGAACAGCAGTGGGAGCAGAACGGGAACAATGCAAGACCAGCCGAAACAGCAGAAAGAACAACGCCAGAAACAGCGGCGGGGCAAGACAGAAACAGCAGCGGGGCAAGACGGGAACAGCGGCGGAAGCAACAGCAGGGAGAACGGAAGAAGGCAAATTACAGCGAAAAATCCGGAGCAGTACTTACAATCCGGAAGCAGCATTCGCAAAAAATTTTAATAATAAGGCCGCTATCAAATCGCAACCGAAATCAAAAAATCCGGTAACAAATAAAACACAAAACGAGCCGCCGAAAGCAGGATTATCAGCAACACGGAGGCGCAAAGAGAAAAACCCGGCGGATACGGGCTGCAAAAAAGTCACCCGTCGTGAACAATTTGACAATAAATTTATATATTTGTGATATTGTTTTCAAAACCCTACTAATCCGAAACAAGACATGGACAAAACCAATGTACGGGAGTTGCAGGATGTCGTGATCCGCTTTTCCGGCGACTCGGGCGACGGCATGCAGCTTACGGGCACGCTTTTCTCAGACACCTCGGCGCTGCTCGGGAACGGGATCTCGACCTTCCCCGACTACCCCGCCGAAATCCGTGCGCCGCAGGGTACCGTGGCGGGCGTATCGGGATTCCAGGTTCACTTCGGCAGCCACCGGGAACTGAATCCCGGCGACTACTGCGACGTGCTGGTAGCGATGAACCCCGCAGCGCTCAAGGCCAACCGCAAATGGCTCAAACCGGGTGCGACGGTCATCATCGACGGCGATTCGATCACCGAAGACCACCTCAAAAAGGCGTGCTTCGCCACGCTCGACCCCATCGCCGAGCTGAAACTCGACGAGTACAACGTAGTAATCCCCGGCATCACCACGATGACGCGCGACGCGCTCCGGGAGACCGGCCTCGACAACAAGAGCGTGACCAAGTGCAAAAACATGTTCGCACTGGGTATCTGCTTCTACCTGTTCGACCGGCCGGAGGCTTACGCATTCAAATACATCGAAACCAAATTCGCAAAGAAGAACCCCGCCATAGCCGAAGCCAACAAGCTGGCCATCCAGGCGGGATACAACTACGCAGCCAATACGCACCAGTTCGCAAACACCTATACCGTAGCGCCCGCACCGCTCGAAAAGGGCACCTACCGCTCGATCAGCGGCAACGTCGCCACGGCATGGGGACTGTGCGCCGCAGCCGAAAAGGCCGGATTGCCGCTCTTCTGCGGCTCGTACCCGATCACTCCGGCCACCGTAATCCTCGAAGAGCTGGCCAAGCGCAAAGACCTCGGGGTGAAAACCGTCCAGGCCGAAGACGAAATCGCGGGCATCTGCACCGCCATCGGCGCAGCCTTCGCCGGCAACTTCGCCGTGACGACCACCTCGGGCCCCGGCCTGTCGCTCAAGAGCGAGGCGCTGGGACTGGCCGTGATGACCGAGCTGCCGCTGGTGGTGGTCGACGTACAGCGCGGCGGCCCCTCGACGGGACTTCCGACCAAGACCGAGCAGAGCGACCTCTCGCAGGCGCTCTACGGCCGCAACGGCGAGTGCCCCGTGATCGTCGTGGCGGCATCGTCGCCCAGCGACTGTTTCCACTACGCATTCGAGGCCGGGCGCCTGGCCATGGAGCATATGACCCCCGTGATCCTGCTGACCGACGGGTTCATCGCCAACGGCTCGGAGCCGTGGCGCATCCCTGCGATGAAGGACTACCCGGCCATCACCCCGCCGATCGTGGATGAGGCCCCCGAAGGCGGTTTCATGCCCTACGTGCGCAACGAAAACCTGGCCCGCGGCTGGGCATTCCCCGGCAAGACGGGACTGGAACACCGTGTCGGCGGCCTTGAAAAGGACTGCGTAAAGGGTTGTATCTCGCACGACCCGTCGAACCACCAGAAGATGGTGCGCACCCGCGCCGAAAAGGTGGCAAAAGCCGTCGACGACATCCCGGCACAGGCCGTATGGGGCGCCCCGGAAGGCGACCTGCTGGTGGTCGGCTGGGGAGGTACGCGCGGACACCTGCAAAACGCCGTCGACCAGATGCGCGCCGAAGGCAAGCGCGTTTCGCTGTGCCATTTCAACTACATCAACCCGCTGCCGCACGGCGTACGCGAGATATTCTCGAAATTCCGCAAGATCGTCGTCTGCGAGCTGAACGAAGGGCAGTTCGCCAACTACCTGCGCCAGAGTTTGCAGGAGTTCCGCTACGAACAGTACAACAAGTGCGAGGGCCTGCCCTTCACGGTTGCAGAGCTTTGCCAAAAATTCGAATCCTTATTGAAATAACGCCATGGCAGAATACAAATACACCCCCGCGGATTTCAAAAGCGACCAGGAGGTACGCTGGTGCCCCGGATGCGGCGACCACGCCATCCTCAGCGCCGTACAGCGCGCGCTGCCCGAGATCGCCGACGCGACCGACACGCCGCACAACCTTTTCACGTTCGTGTCGGGCATCGGCTGCTCGTCGCGGTTCATCTATTATATGAAGACCTACGGGTTCCATTCGGTGCACGGCCGCGCCAACGCCGTGGCCACGGGCGTCAAGGTCGCCAACCCGCGCCTCAGCGTCTGGGTCACCACGGGCGACGGCGACTCGCTGGCCATCGGCGGCAACCACTTCATACACGCCATCCGCCGCAATGTCGACCTGAACGTCATACTCTTCAACAACGAGATCTACGGCCTCACCAAGGGGCAGTACTCCCCCACCTCGAAGCTGGGCAAGATCACCAAGACCTCGCCCTACGGCACGGTCGAAAAGCCGTTCAACCCCGGCGAACTGGTGATCGGCGCCAAAGGCACGTTCTTCGCCCGCTCGGTCGACATGGAGGTGCAGCTTTCGAAGGAGTGCATGGTGGCCGCTGCGATGCACAAAGGCATGTCGGTGATCGAAGTACTGCAAAACTGCGTGATTTTCAACGACAAGACCCACGCTGCATTCGCCGCCGACAAGGCTACGCGCGCCGAACGTACGATCACGCTGCGCCACGGCGGGAAAATGCTGTTCGGGGCCAACATGGAGAAGGGAATCGTCTTCGAGGACATGAAGCTCAAGGTCGTGACCGTCGGCCAGGACGGCTACACGCTGGACGATGTGCTGACGCACGACGCCCACGAGCGCGACACCACGCTGCACTCGATGCTGGCGGCGATGAAATATCCCGAATACCCCGTTGCTCTGGGCGTGATCCGCGCTGTCGAGGACGCCACGGTTTACGACCGCGAGGTGGCCCGGCAGGTCGAGGAGGTCAAGGCACAGAGCAAGATCCGCTCGGTGGACGAGTTGCTGCATTCGGGCGCCACGTGGGAGATCGAATAACGGACACGACACTGACCGGGGAGCCATCCCGGCATATGGGAAAGCCGGCGCTTCAGGCGTCGGCTTTTTCCATGGGGCGGGACAAACAAACGGCAACCCGGAGGAAGGATCGCCCGGCACCCTCCTGTATGCCGCAAGCCCCCGCCTGCCGGCACGAAAGCCCCGGACGGCGCAACACCAAGGACGGCGCAACACCAAGGATGGGGCAACACCAAGGATGGGGCGGCTCGCCCCAAAGACAGGACAACGCAACATCAGGGATGGAGCGGCGCAACCCCAAAAACGGAACCTCGCAATGTCTGGGCTGGTGCGGTGCAACCCAAAAAACGAAATCGCGCGACATCAGAACTGGAGCGGCGCAACCAAAAAACGGAGCGGCGCAACGTCGGGTACGAAGCAACGTAACCCCATAGACAGGACGGCGCAACCTTCACGGAGCTCGGTATCTTTCGAAGCCGGAAATCAGCGTCCCGGCAGACGGTTCGGCCATACGCACGGAGCAATATGCAGGGAGACGGCACAGGCCGCACGGGCTTGCAAAGGCAGCTGCGGCAGAAACCTCACCGCGCATTAGCATCCCATACGGACGGAGGTACTACCCGCAAAGACGCGGCAACAGTCTCATAATCCGCGTGGCAGGCGAAAAAAACGGCAGCGGACGCCTCCGGCCCTACCCTTTATCCGAACGGTAGCAATGGCAATTCAACAGTTGATTTTTTGCGTCCGCTATTTGGAAATAAAAAAAATTCCGTTATCTTTGCACCCACAACGGGGGATTAGCTCAGTTGGCTAGAGCGCTTGCATGGCATGCAAGAGGTCACCAGTTCGACCCTGGTATTCTCCACAACCCCGGTAAGGATGGACACAAGTCCATCCTTTTTTTTGTCGGAATCCGTCCCCTGCATCCACAAATATCCCCTCTATCATCCTGCAGCGACCGGGCGCAGACTGGGCGCGGCACCATCCGGATACGGACAAAACCGCGGGCAGGCTCGGCTCAGGCAAAAAAAGGCAATCGGCCGCAAAAAACGCAATCTTCAGTAAAACAGGATAATAACAAATAACAAAGGAGGATTTTCGAAAAAAAATTCGCCCTGTACCGACATTATCGGGAACATAGATTTTGACAATTCGGATATTTTACGTTTATTTGCATGAACATATTGACAAATATCAGAACATATACAAGACACAAAGGTGAACATAGCGGATCGAACAGGGTAAAGATTCCCCTCAGGAATGACTCAGGGGAAAGCCCCCCGGGAAAGGCCTGCGCCGATGCCCGCAGCAAACCGCCCTACACGCCATGCTATACGCCGATCCCGGCACGGCTATAATCCGGGGATAACACAAAAGCCCGAACGACATGAAATTACAACTCGACCCGAACTCTTCCAAACCGCTGCACCAGCAGGCCGAGGATCTGCTGCGCCGGATGATCCAGCAGGAAGAGTACCGCAAAGGCAAACTGCTTCCCAACGAGGTGGAGCTATCCAAAGAACTGAACATCTCGCGCAACACCCTGCGGCAGGCCATCAACCGGCTGGTGTTCGAAGGGCTGCTCATCCGCAAGAAAGGATACGGGACGACCGTGGCGCCCCAGAACGTGATGAGCAACGCCCGCAACTGGATGAGTTTTTCGCAGGAGATGCACGCACAGGGCATGGTCGTGCAGAATTTCGAACTGCACATCAGCCGCAAGACGCCGCCCGCCGAGGCTTCCGAGTTTCTCAATGCCCCGGAAGGAGCCAGACTGCTGTGCCTGGAGCGCCTGCGCGGACGCCCGAACCTGCCGTTCGTCTATTTCATCTCCTATTTCAACCCCGCGATCCCGATGACCGGGGAGGAGGACATGGCGCTCCCGCTCTACGAAAACCTCCGGAAGAATTACGGCATCGTCGTCAAGACCTCGCGCGAGATGGTATATGCCCGCAGCGCAAACGCGGAGCTGGCCGAAAAGCTCGACATCAACGAAGGGGAGCCGATCCTCGTCCGCAAACGTTTCGTGCTCGACGTAAACGACACCCCGGTGGAATATAACATCGGCTATTACCGCGCCGACAGCTTCACCTACTCGATCGAATTCATCAACGGCTGACAAATACTACAACCCAAATGAACAAGTCACTCCACAAATTACTGCCCGTCCTGTTCGGTTTCTTCGTCATGGGCTTCTGCGACGTGGTCGGTATCTCGACCAGCTATGTCCAGCAAGATTTCGGGCTCAGCGAGACCCTCGCCGGATTCATCCCCTCGATGGTTTTCATCTGGTTCCTGCTGCTTTCCATTCCGGCGGCCCTCGCCATGAACCGCCTCGGCCGCAAGAACATGGTACAGATCAGCAACGGCATCACGGCCGTCGGTATGCTGATCCCGTTCGTACACTACAACCTTGCCACGTGCATGACGGCATTCGTGCTGCTGGGCATCGGCAATACGATCCTCCAGGTATCGCTCAACCCGCTGCTCACCAACGTGGTCAAGGGGGACGCGCTGACCAGTTCGCTGACCGCAGGCCAGGTCGTCAAGGCCGTCTCGTCGTTCTGCGGCCCCTTCATCGCCGCATTCGCCGCCGGCACGCTGGGCAACTGGCAATACCTCTTCCCGATCTTCGCGCTCATCACGCTGCTCTCGGCCGCATGGCTCATGTGCACCCCCATCCGCGAAGAGGCCGAAGCGCCGCAGGCCTCGCCCGTCGGTGCGACGTTCGCCCTGCTGAAAGACCGCACGGTACTCCTCCTCTTCCTCGGGATCGTCTTCGTCGTCGGCGTCGACGTGGGGATGAATACCGTAGCGCCCAAGCTGCTGATCGAACGCGGCGGTTACCCCGTCGAGCAGGCCGGACTCGGGTCGAGCGTTTACTTCGTCTGCCGCACGGTCGGTGCGCTGATCGGTTCGATCCTGCTGGTGCGCATGAACGACGTGCGTTATTTCCGCATCCACATCTTCGCGGCCATCGCCGCCATGGCCGTCCTCTACTTCGTACAGGGTACCGTGGGAATGCTGGCGCTGGTCGGACTGATCGGCTTCGCCTGCTCGAGCATCTTCTCGGTGATCTACTCGACGGCGCTGAAATGCCATCCGGAAAAAGCCAACGAGATTTCGGGGCTGATGATCACGGGGGTCTGCGGCGGCGCCGTCATCCCGCCCCTGATGGGCTTCACGACCGACCTCCTGGGCAGCCAGACCGGTTCGCTGCTGGTCATTTCTGCCTGTATGCTCTACCTGGCAGGCTGCGCCCTCGCCCTGCGCAGGTTCGCCGCGAAATAGACGGACGCCACGCACCTCATGTATATACATTAAACAGAAAACCATATAACCCAAAGGCGGCCGCAACGGCCGCCGGCAAACATCAACGATGAAAAAACACCTGCACAAACTGATCCTCTTCTCCGCGACGGCCTGTCTGTCGGCATGTACGGCCCAGGAGCCGCTGACGGACTACGTCGACCCGCGCATCGGCACCGCACATTCGCGGTGGTTCTTCTTCACCCCGGCGGCCGTACCGTTCGGCATGGCCAAACTGGCTCCGACGACCGACGGCCACCTGGGGAATCCCAACGGCTGGGAAGCCGTGGGCTACGACTCACGCCACACCTCGATCGAGGGCTTCGCCAACTTCCACGAGTTCCAGGTCGGCGGCGTGGTGGTGGCTCCGACGGTCGGCGAACTTCAGACCGTACCCGGGCCGCTCGACAACCCCGACGCGGGCTACCGTTCGCGCTTCGACAAGAAGGACGAGGTGGCGCGCCCCGGCTACTACTCCGTGCTGCTGAAGGATTACGGCGTCAAGGCCGAGCTGACGGCCACCGAACGGGTCGGGTTCCACCGCTATACCTTCCCGGCAACGGAGGAGGCGAACCTGATCTTCAACATCGGGACGCGCATGGGCGAAAGCGGCCCGGTGCGCGACGCGTCGGTGACCTACACCGACGACGGACGTATCGAGGGCTGGGTGGTGACCGAGCCCGCCTATGTCGACATTTACCAGAAAGGTGCCACGGTGACAATGTATTTCAGCGCCGTACTCGATGCCGAGCCTGCGGCCTGGGGCGCGTTCAGCGGCGAGCAAACCTTCGCGGGGGAGCGCAGCCGCACAGGCGCCGGAGCAGGGCTCTACCTGCGTTTCGACACCCGCGAGCGTCAGCAGGTGGGGCTGAAGATCGGCCTGTCGTACACGTCGGTGGAGAACGCGCGGCTGAACCTCGAAAAGGAGGCTGCCGGCAAAGATTTCGACCGGGTGCGCCGCGAGGCGAACGACACGTGGGAAGAGGCGCTGGGCCGGCTTCGCGTCGAGGGTGGCCTGCACGATGACCGCGTGAAGTTCTACACGGGACTGTTCCACGCCCTGCTGGGACGCGGCCTGGCCAACGACGTGAACGGGGCCTATCCGGCCAACGACGGCACGGCCGGACAAATTGCCCTCGACGGTGCGGGCAGGCCGGTGCACGACTATTACAATACCGATGCGATCTGGGGCGCCTACTGGAACCTCACGCAGCTGTGGAGCATCGCCTATCCCGAATACTATGCCGACTGGGTGGCGAGCCAACTGCTGGTCTACAAGGACGCCGGATGGCTCGGCGACGGCATCGCATGCAGCAAGTACGTCTCGGGCGTAGGCACCAACTTCACGGGGCTCGCCATTGCCGCGGCCTACAACTGCGGCATCCGCAACTTCGACGTGGCGCTGGGCTACCAGGCCGCCCGCAAGAACGAGTTGGGCAGCGAAGGCCGCCCGGCCGGCGCGGGCAAACTGGACGTGGGGAAATTCGTCAGTCAGGGCTATTCGCCCTACCTGCCCGAACTGGGCATGCAGACCACGCCCGACGGCTCGGGATTCGCGGCATCGCATACGCTCGAATACTCGTTCAGCGCCTATGCCGTCGCGCAGATGGCCCGCCAGTTGGGCCATGAGGCCGATTACGAGCAGCTCAAGAAGCTCTCGGGCGGGTGGGAGCTGCTTTTCGACCCCGAAACCAAGTACATCCGGCCGCGGGATGGCAGCGGTGAATTCATCGCCGACTTCGACCCCTATGCGGCATGGGCCGGATTCCAGGAGGGCAATGCCGTGCAGTACACCTACTACGTGCCCCACGACATCGACCGGCTGGTCGAGATGGTCGGCCGCGAGGAGTTCAACAACCGCCTCGACAGCACGTTCCTCATCTCGCGCGAGAGCGTCTTCGGCGGCGGCAAGACGATCAATGCCTTTGCGGGAGTCCATGCCTATTACAACCACGGCAACCAACCGAACCTCCACATCTCGGCGCTGTTCAACTTCTCGGGCAAACCGTGGCTCTCGCAGAAATGGATGCGCACGATCTGCAACGAATTCTACGGCACGGAGGAGATCCACGGCTACGGCTACGGGCAGGACGAAGACCAGGGACAGCTGGGGGCATGGTACGTCATGGCCTCGATGGGGCTCTTCGACGCGAAGGGGCTTACCGCCCCCGACCCGACGTTCCAGATCGGCAGCCCCCTGTTCGACAAGGTGACGATCCGCCTCAACCCCGATTACTACACGGGCAAGGAGTTCGTGATCGAAACGACGGGCAACACGCCGGAGAATTACTATATCGGTTCGCTGGAACTGGACGGCAAACCCTTGCAGAGCGTACAGCTTCCCTTCGCCGAAGTGGTCGGCGGCGGCACGCTGCGGGTGAACCTCGCCGCGGAGCCCAACACCCGGCTGAACAAATAACTACGAAAAATATACCGTCATGGCACAATCGGCACATAATCGCTACGCCCTGGGCGTGGACATCGGCGGCAGCCATGTCTGCTCGGCGGTGGTAGACCTCGCCACGGGGCAACTGTGCGGGGAACCGCACACGGACAAAGTCGACGCGGCAGCCGGGGCCCACACGATCGCCGGGGCCTGGGCCGCGAACATCCGGCGCACGGCCGCGGCATCGGGCATCGGACGCATCCGGTGCGCAGGCTTCGCCTTCCCCGGGCCGTTCGACTACGAGCGGGGCATTTCGCTGATCCGGGGCGTGCGGAAGTTCGAGCGCATCTACGGGCTCGACGTCGCGGCGACGCTCTACCCGCTGCTGCGGGAGTGCGGCACGGAGGAGTTCCGCTACGTCAACGACGCGGCGGCCTTCGCGCTGGGCGAATGCCTCGGCGGGGTCGCGGACGACGCCGAACGCGTAGTGGCGCTGACGCTCGGCACGGGCGTCGGGTCGGGCTTCGTGGCCGGCCGCAGGCTGGTGACCTCGGGCGACGAGGTGCCCGCCAACGGCTGGGTATACTGCCTGCCTTTCGAAGGGGGCATCGTCGACGAGGCCTTCTCGACCCGCTGGGTATGCGGCCGCTACCGGGAGCTGACCGGGCAGGAGATAAGCGGCGCACGCGAAGCTGCCGAACGCCATGCGGAAGACCCCGCGGCACGGCGCCTGTTCGACGAATACGGGGAGCGGCTGGCGGCATTCGCAGCCCCCGTGGCGGAACGCTTCCGCGCCGACATGCTGGTGCTCGGCGGGAATATCTCGCGGGCCTACCCGCTGTTCGGGCCCGCCATGGAACGCCGGCTCGAAGCCGACGGCCACCGGATCAGGATAGGGCTCCCGGCCCGGCCCGACCATGCCGCCCTGATCGGCGCAGCATCGTTATTCATATAACCAAACAATAGTCATGTCTCTTTTAAGGAAAACAACACAGAACCCACTTCCGGTATGCAAACCGGAAACCGGAAAAAACCAATACGACATCTACCCGACACATGACCTCGGGCCGGATAAGATTTTCTGCGACTACACGTCGCTGGCACGGCGGCTGGCCGGGCAGAAACAGGTTGTCGTCGACGGCTATGTCGGCGTACGCTTCGACCTCTTCCGGCAGGAGCTGAACCGTGCGCTCACGCAGCTGGGCATCCGCCCCGTGTGGTGGAGCGTCGACGCGGCCCTGCGGCCGCAGGAGGAGATCGAACGCCTGGTCGCCCCCTATCTGGGCGGCGACGACCCGATCTTCGGCTTCCGCACCCCGCTGCGGCTGGAGGAGTTCTTCGACGGGGAAAAACTGCGGGCGATCGCACCCGACCCCGAGGCGGAGATGAACATACTCGTCGGCACCGGCGCCGCGCTGGCCGGCTGGCAGGGCGAGTTGGTCTATATCGACATCCCGAAGAACGAGATCCAGTTCCGCTCGCGTGCGGGCAGCATCGCCAACCTGGGGGCCACGCAGCCCGAGCCCCCGAAAAAGATGTACAAGCGATTCTATTTCGTCGACTGGGTCGTACTGAACCGCCACAAGAAGGAGCTGCTGCCCCGCATCGGCATAATCGTCGACGGGCAGCGCGAAGGGGAGATCACCTGGGCCGAGGGCACCGACCTGCGCCGCGGCCTGGAGCACCTCGCCGCAAACGGATTCCGCGTCCGGCCGTGGTTCGAACCCGGGGCGTGGGGAGGCCAATGGATCCGCGAACACATCGGCGCACTGCCCCACGACGTGCCCAACTACGCATGGTCGTTCGAGCTGATCGTACCGGAAAACGGGCTGATCTTCGGCAGCGGCGGCAAGATGCTCGAAGTGTCGTTCGACATGGTGATGTTCCAGGGCGGCGAGCAGGTCGTCGGCAGCGCGTGCTACGACGCATACGGCGACGAATTCCCGATCCGCATGGACTACCTCGACAACTTCGACGGCGGCAACCTTTCGATCCAGTGCCACCCGCAGCGGGAATATATCCGCAGGAATTTCGGCGAGGTACTGACTCAGGAGGAGACCTACTATATCCTCGACACGGCACCCGGGTCGGTCGTATACCTCGGGTTCAAAGAGGATATCGACCCTGCGAAGTTCGAACGGGCGCTGACCGAAAGCTTCGAAAAAGGCACGGAACTCGACGTGCCGCGCTACATCAACGCCGAACAGTCGGCGCGGCACGACCTGTTCCTCATACCGCCGGGCACGCTCCACAGCTCGGGACGCAACAACCTCGTGCTGGAGATCAGCACCACGCCTTACATCTTCACATTCAAGATGTACGACTGGCTGGCGCTCGACCTCGACGGGAAACCGCGCCCGCTGAACATCCGCCGCGCAATGGAGAACCTCTGCTTCGACCGCAAGGGCGAAACCGTGAAACGGGAGCTGGTGTCGCACCCCGCGCTGCTCGACAAGGGGGCGGACTGGGAACTGTGGCACCTGCCCACGCACCGCAACCACTCCTACGACGTGCACCGTTACAAGCTCAACACCTCGGTGGAGGTCGCAACGCAGGGAAAATGCCATGTCCTGAACCTGGTCGAGGGCGAAAGCGCCGAGGTCGAAACCGCGGGCGGCAGCCGCTTCCGTCTGAGCTATGCCGAAACGCTGGTAATTTCGGCGGCGGCAGGCTCCTACCGCATCGTCAACACCTCGGGGCGCGAGATCATGGTCGTGAAGGCCTTTATGAAATAACGGGTATATTCCCGGGCTGCGGGCCGGAACAGGAACCGGCGAGACGATATTATTCGTATATTCATGCAATACGAACCTTAACGTAAGCACATCGCGATGAAAAAAGAGCTGTTAACCCTGTTTTGCGTGGCGGGAATCTCGTTCCCGGCACTCGGCGGCACCTACAATATCGCCCCGAAAGCCCGCGCCACGGCATCGTCGTCGCTCAATGCCGACGGCGATGCCTCGAAAGTCAACGACGGCTACATCCGCCTCGACAATGCGGGCGAATGGGTATCGGCAGCGCAGATGCCCTACTGGCAGCAATTACCCTACCCTTGGATCCGGCTCGACTGGGACGAGGAGGTCACCCTCTCGCGCATCGTCCTCTACGACCGGCCGACGGGCGATGCGCATACGGCAGGCGGCGACCTCTTTTTCAGCGACGGTACACGTATCGGAGTAGTCGGGATCCCGGACAACGGGGAGCCCAAGGTCGTGGAATTCGCGCCCAAACGGGTCAGATGGGTGAAATTCGAGGTCAACGACGCCGTGGGTTCCCATGTCGGGCTCTCCGAGATCGAGGCATTCCCGCCCGCCGAGGCCGGAGGCGATTTCGTCTCGCAGGTCGACCCGTTCATCGAAACGACCAAGGGGCGCTATTTCTTCTTCATCACGGGCAACCAGCCGTTCGGCATGATCGGCGCCGCACCGCTGACCCGCAACCGCAACCAGTACGGCGGGGGCTACAACTACAATTCGACCGAGGTGCTCGGCTTCCCGCAGATACACAACTGGGTGCTGGCCGGGCTTACGCTCATGCCGACGACCGGCAACATCGATCCCACCCTCGGCGAAGGGCACTGGAAATCGCACTTCCGGCACGAGGGCGAAATCGCCCAGCCGGGTTACCACCGTCTCTTCCTGGAGGATTACGGCATCTGGGTCGAGCAGACGGCCACTGACCGCACGGGGTTCTACCGCCTGACCTTCACCCGGGATGCCGAAGCCGGCATACTCCTGAACCTGGGCGGCTATCTGGCGTCGACGACCATGTGCAACGCCCGCGTGCAGCGGGTCGGAGAGCACGAAATAGAGGGCAGCTTCGACACCTACGGCCGCCACTGGGGCGGCCCCGAGAACGTCAGGGTTTACTTTGTCGTCCGTTTCGACCGGCCGTTCGACCGGCTCGACGGATGGGTCGGCACACGCCGTTATTCCGGAATCGACTCGCTCGAAGCCTCTTCCGAAATCACCAGGCGCCACCCGCGCGAAGCGCTGAGTTACCTGGACTCCCCCACATCGGGCGTCGCGGCACATTACGGCGTCCGTACGGGCGACCGCATCCATGTCCGCACGGCCGTATCGTACGTCAGTACGGAAAATGCACGAGAGAACCTCACGCATGACGCCACGACCTGGGACTTCGACGCCGTGCGCCGCGCGGCACAGGACGAATGGAACGAATGGCTGGGACGCATCGAGGTAAAAGGCGGCACGCAGCAACAACGGACAAAATTCTACACCGACCTGTGGCATGTCCTGCTGGGCCGCCACAAGATCGACGATGTGAACGGCGAATACCCCGACCTGACGGACGGCCAGCGCGCCGGCTCCTTCACGCGCAACATCCGGGTCAAGACCCGCACGCTCCCGCGCGATGCGGCAGGCCGCGTCGTGCATCACATGTATAATTCCGACGCCTTCTGGCTCACGCAGTGGAACCTCAACGTCCTGTGGGGGCTGGGATGGCCCGAAATGCCCGACGAAATGTCGGCCTCGCTCATCCGCTATGCCGACAACGGCGGGCTGATTCCCCGGGGGCCCTGCGCCGGAGGATATACCTACATCATGTCCGGATGTCCGGCCACGCCGCTCATCGTCTCGGCCTATAACAAAGGGCTGATGCGCAAATGCGACCCGATGCACGCTTTCCGGACGATGCAACGCAACCATATGCCGGGCGGCATGCAGGGAATCGGGGAATTTTACCTCGAACACGGCTACCAGCCGAAAAACGCCGGGATGACGATCGAGTCGAACTTCCAGGATTGGGCGCTCGCACAAATGGCCGTGCGTTTGGGACTGGAGGATGAGGCCGCCTACTTCGGCAACCGATCCCACGGATGGCGCAAGCTATACCGCCCCGACCAGCAGTTGCTCTTCCCCAAGGACGAGCAGGGCCAATGGCTGCACGACGATCCGCTCAGGGGCACCGGCTGGATCGAGGCCAATGCATGGCAGGCCACCTGGGGCGTTTCGCACGAACTACCGACCCTCGCAACGCTCATGGGCGGTTATGACAAATTCTGCGAGAAGCTCAATTATGCATTCGAGCAGGCCGCGCCGCAGGATTTCGTGTTCGGCTACGGACAAGGCTACGTCAGCTACGCCAACCAGCCCGGATGCTCCAACGCGCACGTATTCAGCTGGGGCGGGAAACCCTGGCTCACGCAATACTGGGTTCGCCGGGTGAACGAACAGGCTTACGGGGGCACCACGCCCGACCGGGGGTATGGCGGGCACGACGAAGACCAGGGACAAATGGGCGGCGTGAGCGCACTGATGTCGATCGGGTTGTTCAGTACGCGGGGCACGGCCGCTGCCCGCCCCGTATACGAGATCACCTCGCCGGTCTTCGACGAGGTGTCGATCCGTCTCGACAAGCGTTATTACCCGGCCGACCGTTCCGACCGGTTCGTCATCCGCACCTACGGCAATTCGGACAAGAACTGTTATATCCAACGCGCACGCCTCAACGGCCGGGTGCTCAACAACTTCTGGTTCCCTCACGAAGAATTCGCACGCGGCGGCCTGCTCGAGCTATGGCTGGGGCCCAAGCCCAACACTCGCTGGGGAACCGGGAAACTCCCCGAATAGCGGCAGGCATATTCCCCCATCGGCGGCGCATCCGGACAACGGATGCGCCGTTACTTTTTCGAGCGCCCCGCCCGAAAGGAGCCGGGAAAAACCGGAAGGAGCCGGGAAAAACCGGAAAGAAACGGGGAAAAAGGAAGAGCCGGAAACAGTGCGCGTGCTGCAATGTCAGAAATGCCGGACAACGCCGCGCGAGCCGGCAGGCGGCACGGTAGTACGGTGGCACGGTGGCGGACGGCAAGCAGCGGGTGGCAGGTCAGCGGCGGATTGCAGGTGGCAGGTAGTAGGCAAACGGCACGGCAGAGCGGTGGCGGACAGCAGAAGATAGGCGGCGGACGGCAAGCGGCACGGTGGAAGACGACGGGCGGCAGACAAGAGGCAGGCGGTACGGCGTGCCAGCGGCGGATGGCACGGCGGCAATCCGCCGGGCAGGCGGCAGCATCGCGCTTAAAGGAAGATTTCATGTACATACAAACAGCGACTATCGGGCGCCGGAGCTCTGGCACAGCAACGGCCCCCGGCAGAGGGAATCAGGGAACGATCCGGAACCGGCTCCGCCCCGTTCCGGCAAAAAACATGCAGGCAAACAGGTATTATCCACAGAGATACCGAGAATCCACTGGAAAAGGGATATCCGGCGGCCGTTGACAAATTATCATTAAAAAAGAGCCGAAAAAAGTTGCATTTTAAAAATCTATGTATAAATTTGCAGTAGGCATCAATGTTCATACATTATTAAAAATGTTCAAATATTAATCGTCCAACCCAAACCACACTAACCTAAACTACTGAACCATGCAACGTTTCTATCCAATCATCCAGGCCGGCCGGCGTCCCCGGCACAGGCTATCGGGCATTATGAGAGGCGGTTTTGTCCTGGTGCTGTCGGCCCTGATGTTGCCGGCGGCGGCAAATGCGACCGCAGAAAGTTCCGTAACAGTAACCATCAGCCCCCAGGATACAAGGGGGGGGGGAATTCGGCGTACGGTATCCGGTATCGTCGAGGACACGCACGGGGCAGCCGTTGCAGGCGCTTCGGTCGTAATAAAAGGATCGTCCCGCGGCACGCTGACTGACAACGCGGGACACTATGCACTCGAAGGGGTGGAAGACGGTGACCTGCTGGAAATATCGTTCCTCGGTATGCTGCCGCAGACCGTCAAGGTAGGAGCCGGGCGCACTTCGGTGGACGTAGTCCTGTCGGAGGACATGATCGGACTGGAGGATGTCGTCGTGACCGGCTATACGACGATGAAACGCAAGGACATCACAGGTTCCGTCAGCTCGATCTCGGCAGACCGTATCGAGCGTATCCCCGCCTACAACATCACCACGGCGTTGACCGGCATCGCCGGGATCCGAATGGACGGGGGTTCGATCCGCATACGCGGCACCCGCTCGCGCAATGCCAGCAACGACCCGCTGATCGTCCTCGACGGCATTCCCTACGACGAAACGCTGGCCTCGATCAACCCCGGGGACATCGAGTCGATCGACGTGCTGAAAGACGCGTCCTCGACGGCCATCTACGGCGCCCGCGGCGCCAACGGCGTTATCCTGATTACGACCAAACAGGCCAGACAGGGCAAGACGACGGTAACCTACGACGGGTTCGTGGGTGCAGGCGTCAACAACTGGGGGTCGCTCGACGTAATGGACGCCGACGAATACATCGCATTCCAGCGCGAGGCGAGCCGTGCGGCAGGCACCTGGCACAGCGAAGCCGACGACGCAAAGGCGTTTTTCGGGATCGAACTGGCCAACATGGGCAAGGTCGACAATGACTGGATGGGAAAGTATTTCAACAAGAAACGCCTGTGGACAAGCCACTCGCTGACCATTTCGGCGGCAACGGACAAAAGCGCCTACAAAATCGCATTCAACTACAAGAACGAAGACAGCCGCTACAAAAACGCGGGGCACGACCACTTTTACCTGACCGCAGACCTCTCGCACAAGGTGCTGCCGTTCCTCAAGGTAGGACTTTCGAGCCGCGCATACTACATCGTCAAGAACGACAAGCCGGATATGTTCAACCAGTTCCTGCACATGTCCCCGCTCACACAGACCCGCAACGAGGACGGCAGCTACAACGTCTACCCCTTCGGCGACCCGTTCGTGAAGAACCCCTACATGAACGAGAGCGACGACGTATATAAGGACAAGACCGAGGAGTGGAAACTCTTCCTGCGCTTCTTCGCCCAGATCGACCTGGCGAAGGGGCTCACGTTCAATACCAACTTCGCATACAGCCCCGCCTTCTCGTCGCGCGGCTATTACTACGACAACCGCTCGGTATCGTATACCGACGAGCGCAACGTGGCCTTCATGCACAACAACCGCAAGGCCGACTGGGTCTGGAACAACGTGCTCAACTACAAACGTCAATTCGGCAGGCACAACATCGACCTGACGGCCGTCTATGAAATGCAGAACCGCCAGACGGTCAATGCCTCGATGTCGGGCAAAGACCAGGAATCGCCCGCCTACCTGTGGTACAACATGGGGCGCCTGACCGATTCGAAAAGCCTGTCCTCGGGCTTCGTCCGCAGCCAGATGGTTTCGGTCGTCGGGCGCGTGCAATACTCCTACGACGACCGGTACATCATCACCGCGTCGTTCCGCGAGGACGGTGCGTCGCAGCTCTCGCCGGGGCATAAATGGGCCTTCTTCCCTTCGGGGGCCATCGCGTGGCGCATTTCGGAAGAGCCCTTCCTCAAGGACGTGGAGTGGATTTCGAACCTCAAGCTGCGCGCCTCGTACGGCATGACGGGCAATTACTCGATCGCGGCCTATGCCACGGCAGGTACGCTGCACGGCAAATACGCCAATTTCAACGGCGGTGAGCTGCACCGCCCGGGGCTGGAGCCCGAAACCCGCCCGACGCCCGACCTGGAGTGGGAGCGCAACAAGATGCTCGACATCGGCCTCGACTTCGGGTTCCTCAAGGGACGTATCCACGGCACGATCGACTATTACGATTCGAAGAGCTACGACCTGCTCTACCTCAAGGTGCTGCCCTATACTTCGGGCTTCAACCGGGCGTGGACGAACATCGGCGACACCCGCAACCGCGGCTGGGAGGTAAGCCTCTCGACCGTCCCCGTGGAAACGAAGGACTTCCACCTGGGGGTGAACCTCTCGTATTACCGCAACAAGGAGGAGCTGGTACGCCTGCAGGATCCCAAGATGAAGGAAGACATCAACAACGGCCTGTTCGTAGGCTATCCGGTCAACGGCGTACACTATAATTACAAACAGGTAGGCATCTGGCAGGAAAACGAAGCCGACCTGGCTGCGATCTACGGACAGAAACCCGGCGAGGTCAAGGTCGCCGACCTGGACGGCAACGGCAAGATCGACGGCAACGACCGCACGATCCTCGGCACGACACGCCCCGACTGGGTCGGCGGCCTGCAGATCAATGCGGAGTGGAAGAACATCGACTTCTCGGTCGACGTATACGGCGAGTTCGGCTCGCTGGCCCACGACGGCCGCAGCACGAGCGAATGGGCGAACCAGCTCGGACGCTGGAACACCTACAAGATCGACTACTGGACACCCGAAAAACCTTCCGACCGACATCCACGCCCGGTCGAAGGACAGTCGATCAAATACCTCGACGCCACGGGCTACTACAAGAACAGCTACGTGAACATCCGCAACATCACGCTCGGCTACACCCTGCCCCGGGCATGGATGGGGCGCGTGGTGAAGAAGACGCGCTTCTATGTGACCATGAACACCCCGTGGCGTTACAGCCAGTTCCAGAACACGGGCGGCATCTCGTGGTGGGAGTCGTTCTATATCTTCGGCGCGAATGTCCAGTTCTAACTTAAAATCCGAAAACCAGACCATGAAAAAGATATTCATCCTGTTTGCGGCGGCACTTACGATAGGGCTGACCGGATGCCAGAGCTTCCTCGAAGAAGAAACCTACGGGTCGACGACCGAGATATTCAAGGAGGAAAACGGCATCAAGGCGCTGGTATACCAGAGCTACACCAAGATCAACAACCTCTACGGCGGCGACGGACAGTGGCCGCTGATGACCGAGCTGGGGACGGACATCTACCTGCGCGGCAAGAACCAGGGCGATGTGGGCCTGTGCGACTACTACGGGCTCGACGCCACCAACGGCAATGTGGCATGGCTGTGGAACCACTGCTACAAGGCGCTGTTCAACATCAACCTGTTCTTCGAAACGATCGACCAGACGCCCTTTGCCGACGAAGACGAAAAGAGCCAGTTCAAAGCGGAGATGTATGTCATGCGGGCCCTGTTCCTGTGGATCGTCACCGAGACGTGGGGCGACAGCTACCTGCCGATGACAACCAACGAGACCGAGGGCACCGAAGCCCGCCGTTCGCCCCGCGCGAAGTTCTACGAAGAGATCATCGGCGCACTCGAGACGGCCATCGGGCTCTTCCCCGACACGCGCACCACGGAATCGGGGCGCATCGACATGCCCGCAGCCAAGGCGCTGCTCGCACGCATGTACCTTTACAACGAACAGTGGGACGAGGCCGCAGACATGGCATCGCAGGTGATCGGCCACTACGGGCTGGAGCTCTGCCCCTCGCTCAAAGACCTGTGGGCCGACGACAAGACCAACAACGAATTCATCTGGACGACGGAATTCACCGAGGACGACGCCTTCCGCCAGGCCAACGGCTACTGGTCGTGGTATGCCATGTATATCGACCGTTTCCCGGGCGTGCAGACCATGCTCAAATGGACGGGCTACGGCGGCTGCCAGGCGATCCCCTCGACCTACTTCATGGATCTGTTCGACCGCGACGCCGACAAACGCTGGAGCGACCTGCACCAATGGGTATGGTATTACAACGACCCGGCCGACGACCGTTCGGCCTTCCCGCTCAACCAGTGGCGCGAATACATCGACACGGCGCTCTACCTCTGTCCCGACGTACTGCCCGTCGAGGAACACAAGCGCATGGAAAAGACCTTCACCGTATTCGACCGCAACGACATGTTCGACGCCGACGGCATCCCGCAGGATCGCTGGACGTTCATCGGCATGACCAAGTTCTACGACCACACCCGGCCGGGCAACATGTCGGAGCTGTCGGATCGCAGCTACCCTGTGATCCGGCTGGGCGAACTTTACCTGATCCGTGCCGAGGCGCGTATCCGGAGCACGGAGAACCGCGACCTGAAGGGTGCCGCCGAGGAGATAACCCAGCTGCGCAAACGCGCCGTCAACCACGAAAAGCCCGAATACGAAGAGGCCATGAAGGTCACCGAAGAGGACATGACGCTCGATTTCATCCTCGAGGAACGCGCCCGCGAACTCTTCGGCGAGTGGCAGCGGCGGCTCGACCTGAAACGCTTCGGCAGGCTCATCGACCAGGTGAGGATCTACAACCCCGACGCAAAGGACAACATCAAGGAGTACCACGTCGTACGCCCCATCCCGCAGACGCAGTTCGACGGCATGCCCGACTGGAGAACCCTGGGACAAAACAAAGGATATTAAACACCTAATGCAGTAAACGACCATGAAAACCATACTGAAAAAATTCGCAGCCTTCCTCTGCGCGGCACTGGTGTTATGCGCATGCAGCGACGACGACTATTCCGAAGCACATCAGACGCTCATGGCATTGATCCGCCAGGCGGAATCGCTCGTCGAAGAGTCGACGGAAGGGATCGAAGAGGGCGACACGGCCCCCGGATCGAAGAAGGCATTGCAGGCCCGCATCGACCAGGCCTATTACATCATGCACAACACCTCGCGGGACGAAGGCTACCGGAACGCCTGCAAACAACTCGAAGAAGCGATAAAAGCCTTCCGGGAGAACATCGTCAAGGCCGGAATCCCCTATTTCAACGCCGGGTCGAAGATGAACCTCGGGCCCGCAGGCGACTGGGATCTCACGGAAGAGCTGACGTGGGAGATGAAAATACGTTTCGACGAATTCGCGGCGGGCGACCAGAACGTCATCTCGTGCGAACAGGGCAAGGGTGCCATCATGATCCGCAACAACGGCGCGAACCTGCAGTTCTACGTCAACGACGGGAGCTGGAAGGGCGGCACCTGCTGCACGATCGAGCTGAACAAGTGGTACCACATCACAGCCACGTACAAGGCCAACGACAAGATGCACTTCTATCTGGACGGACGGCTGGTAAAGAGCTTCGCGTGCGGCAAGGCCATCGTGGAGCCGACCTGCAACCTGCAGCTGGGCACCGCCCCCTCCTACTCGAACCGCTACATGCGCGGCAACATCCAGCACGTTTCGATCTGGGCGGACGTCCGCACCGAGGCCGAGGCCGCAGCCGATGTGGCATGCGACTTCTCCGGGACTGAGGAAGGGCTGAAAGCCTACTGGCCGCTGACGCTCAACGTCGGCTCGGAGATCACCGACATGACCGGCAGGCATGTGGCAAAAATGACCGACGTAAAATGGACTGACCCCGAATAACCCAAAAATTCCGATATGAAAAGACACAAGCATTCCATCCTCGCCGTATTGGCGGCCCTGCTATGGGGCAGCCTGTCGGCAACACCCTACCGGCCCGTATGGGAAATCGGCCGCAAAGACGGTTCGGCCGCCGAGTTCGCGTTGTACGACGGCGCGTATTCCGACCTTCTGGGCCGGTTCCCCGGCGCGGCGGCCGCGTACGACGTAGGGCGCAGCACACCGGGAGAGATCCCCTATATCCTGCCCGGGCCCCAGGACGGATGGGCCGGCAACGGCAACGGATCGCTGCTGATCCGCTTCGGGGCCGATGCGCAAGCCTCCCGGGCGGAGATGCGGCTGACACTCTACCTGGTCGAATCGCAGGCCTCGTCACCCCCGACGATCGAAATCTCCGCAGGCGGGTTCCGCACCTCGGTGCAGGCGCCTGCCGGGGACGACATCAACTACCCGGATACCAAACGCACCTCGGCACGCGGCCTTGCGATCGAGACCCTATTGCCGGCCGGGACATTCGGCGCCGGGGAAAACCTACTCACGATCCGCAATGCCGGCGGCAGCTGGCTCGTCTGGGACGCCATCGTCCTCGAAGCCGACCGCAGCGTGAAATGCACACGCCCCGGCGACGGCATCGCACTCATCGGAAGCCACTCGCAGCCGGGGCTGATTTACGGCCGCACCGAAGAGGAGCTGCTGCACCCGGTGACGCTGACCCTCGTCAACTGGGGCAAGCCCCAGCGTGCCGGATGGAACTACGACGGCAAACCGGGCGGGACGGTCGCACTGTCACGCGGCATAAACACCGTCGAGGTCAACATTCCCGAAGGGTACGAAGGCCGCACGGTGGATTTCGAAGTGCATCCCAACCGCGGGAAAGCCCTGTCGGCGGCGGTGGAAATCGCCCCGGCGGACAAATACACCGTCTACCTGGTGCAGCACACGCACACGGACATCGGCTATACCAAACCGCAGACCGAAATACTCACCGAGCACCTGCGCTATATCGACTATGCCGTGGAATACTGCGACCTGACGGCCGACTACCCGGACGACGCGAAGTTCCGCTGGACATGCGAAGCCTCGTGGCCCGTACGCGAATGGTTGCGCATACGTCCCAAGGCACAGGTGGACAAATTCATCAGGTACGTCAAGGCAGGGCAGATCGAGGTGACGGCCATGTTCTTCAACATGTCCGAGCTGTCGGGCGAGAACAATTACAAGACGTTCCTCGAGCCCGTAGCCCGATTCCGGGAATTGGGGCTGCCGGTCGAAACAGCCATGCAGAACGACGTGAACGGCATCGCATGGTGCCTGGCGGATTACCTGCCCGACCTGGGCGTGAAATATTTTTCGATCGGGTCGAACAACCACCGCGCCCTCGTCCCGTTCGACCGTCCGACACTCTACCGCTGGGAGTCCCCGTCGGGCAAAGGAATGCTGATGTTCCGCAGCGACCATTACCATACCGGGAACTCGTGGGGCATCCACACGGGCGATATGGCCCGCCTGGAAGACGGCGTATTCGGGTACATCCGCAACCTCAAACGCACGGGTTACCCGTTCCCGGTCATCGCCGTGCAATACTCGGGATACCTGACCGACAACTCGCCCCCGTCAATGCGCGAGTGCGACCTGATCCGCGCATGGAACGAACGCTACGCCTGGCCCAAGCTACGCAGCGCCACGGCGCACGAATTCCTCGGGCGCATCGACTCCCAGTACGGCGACAAGCTGCCTGTATACCGGGCCGCCTACCCCGACTGGTGGACGGACGGGTTCGGGTCGGCGGCACGCGAGACGGCGGCCTCACGCAAAACGCAATCCGACCTGGTCGCCATCGAAGCGATGCTCTCGATGGCCCAAATGGAGGGGACAGGCCAGAGCGGCGGGACACACGAAGAACTGCGCCGCATCCACGAAAACCTGCTCTTCTACGACGAGCACACCTTCGGGGCTGCGGAAAGCATCTGGAATCCCGGATGCGAAAATTCACAGGTACAATGGGCTGAAAAGGGCTCCTACGTATGGGAGGCGCTCAAAAGCACCCAACTGCTCTATGAAGATGCCATAGGCCGCCTGCAAGGCACCCTCTACCGCTCGACGCACCCGACGCTCACGTTCTTCAACCCGCTCGGCTGGGAACGCTCGGAACTGGCGACAGTCTACATAGACTTCGAACTGATCCCGGCCGACCGCGAGTTCCGGATCGTCGATGCAGCCGGGAAAGCCCTGCGCGTACAGCCCATCCGCTCGCGCCGCGAAGGACGCTATTACGCCATCTGGGCGGAAGGAATCCCCGCCATGGGTTACAAGACCTTCGAAATCGTACTCGGCGACGGCAAGGCCGCGGTACCCCGCCGCACGGAACTCCGGGACAACAGCCTCGAAAACGATTTCTACCGGATCGTCTTCGACCCGGCTTCGGGGACGATCGCCTCGCTCTACGACAAGGAGCTGGGACGGGAGATGGTCGACCCGGACTCGGAATGGAAGCTGGGGGCTTTCGTCTATGAATCGCTCAACGGCGACCGCCGCCAAATGGAACGCAAAGTATTCGACAATTACCGGCGCTCTTCGCTCTCCGACGTGCACTGCCCGGGCGTAACGTCGGGCGATATTTACCAGAGCGTCCGCTTCACGGGCAAAGCCGAGGGATGCGACGAAAAATTCGGCGTGCAGGTCGAAGTACGCCTGTATAACGACGTGAAACGCGTGGAGCTCGGCTACGATTTCATCCGCAACCCCGAGACCGATCCTTCGGCGATCTACGTCGCCATGCCGTGGCTGCTGGAAAATGCGAAACTCACGTTCGACGTACCGGGCGGCGTAGTCCGTTCCGGCGAAGACCAGATCCCCGGCACGAGCGCCTCGTGGAACACCGTGCAGAATTTCGTCGCGGCACGCAACGACGACGCCCAGATTCTCGTAAGCGGCAGCGAGGTACCGCTCTACCTGCTCGGGAAACTGCTCGACGACCCCTATGGTCAGCCCCGCACCTATGAAAAGCCGCATGTCTTCCCGTGGCTGATGAACAATTACTGGACGACGAATTTCCGCGCTTCGCAGGAAGGGGAATTCAAGTGCGGGTTCGTCATCAGCTCAACCCGGGACACCTCGAACACGGCCGCATCGCAGTTCGGCTGGAGTGCACGCATCCCGCTCTGCACCCGCGTCATGCCGGCCGCCACGAAGGCCAACGGCAACACCCGCGACCGCTCATTCCTGCGCAGCGGATGCAGCCATGTGCTGATCACGTCATGCACCCCCGCAGCCGGCGGAGAGGGCATCCTGGTCAACCTGCGGGAAACCGACGGGCAGGCAGGCACCCTCACCCTGCTCGACGCCTCGGGACGCGAACTGCCCTTTACGGCGGCCGATGCGACAGGGCGTCCGCTGGACGGCCGAAGCGTCACTTCGCTGGCGCTGAAACCCTATGAAAACCGGTTCGTACTCCTGAAATAGGCCGGAAAAAGGCTACGGCGGGGAATTTCCACCCGAACCGCCCTCCGCAAAGACAGGCTGCATCCGATTCCGGTGCAGCCTGTCCTGTATCCAAGGCTTTTACAGGCAGGTATCCGGCTGTTCACGCTCCGGCAACAGCCAAGGCAATACCACTGTCCACCACCCGCCTAAAGGTCAATGTATTTTTCGATGTGCGATTTTCAGGTTCACAAAAACAGAGATCGGGATTATGAAAATAATATCAAGGCCATAAGGTATGAAAAGAGCCCCTACAGAAGTTACGAGCATTATCCCGTTTAAGAAATATTTTATTGTGAACGAAACCAAAAAAATAAATAATACTTGCCCACATCGAAACGCACGTTGAACCTCGGCTCGATTATATTTTTGGTATAATCTTCTGCATCCCCAAAGGAGAAAAAGGAGAAAGAGTAACAATATAATATAATAAAGGTCAACAAATGAAGAGATTAAATTAGTATTGTCAATAGGTGGGACTAGTAGTACCATAAGAGCCATTAATCCCCATGAAAGGTAACTAAGAATCGTACTTACAATTGCAAGAACGGCAATTGCTGTGTCATTCAACTTTTTCATTTTATAGTTAATTTGAGGTAATAGGTACGCCGGCTGTAATACATTTTTGTAAAAAATCATATAACTCCGTTCCTGTTATCGAATGGCAAATGGTCGGTCACGAAATAGCGGGCTTCGACACCCGTAGCTGTCGCAACAAAACGACCGCCCGTGAAGGCGCAACTCTCCATCGTCAGGGCTGAGCCATGCTTGGTATATATCAAAGAACCCGAGTAGTAAAGACCGTTGCCCGCGGAATCCGTCGCCGAAAGCTTGGTACTTATCTGAAAGGTACGTATAATTCCGGAAAATATAAAACAATGGGGACAACCTTTTGAGGTTGTCCCCGGCACAACATATCGAAAGCCTCGGATATTATCAATCTTTAGCTTCCGGAGTGGATTTTCGCGCTTTTCGATGTGCGATTTTCAGGTTCACAAAAACATTGATCGGGATTATGAAAATAACATCAACACCATAAGGGATAGTAAGTGTATATGTTCCTTCCATATATATTATTCCATCCAAAAAGAATTTTATTCCTAAAGAGAGAAAAAATATAAATAGTCCCTGATACCACAGAGCAGCACGTGCGTTTTCTGTATTATTGTAAAGTCGATATAATGTCCTGCATAAAAAAAAGAGAGCAAGACAGAATATAAGAAAAATAGTATAGTCTATTGCAGGAGCGGGACTACTAAATAAATTCGCAACTAATACTACGGGTAACCAAGATGGATAACTAAGAATCGTACTTACAATTGCAAGAACGGTAATAGCAGTATCATTCAACTTTTTCATTTTATAGTTAATTTGAGGTGATAGGTACGCCGGCTGTAATACATTTTTGTAAAAAATCATATAACTCTTTCCCTGTTATCGAATGGCAAATGGTCGGTCACGAAATAGCGGGCTTCGACACCCGTAGCTGTCGCAACAAAACGA
>ENA-ORSX01000124-ORSX01000124.1-human-gut-metagenome-genome-assembly--contig:-NODE-124-length-94632-cov-44.415281_pt1 | contig 94632 bp, 60 predicted proteins | sample MGYA00241904_ERZ509172 | MGnify/ENA primary metagenome ERZ509172 (study PRJEB26280, sample SAMEA2338795) | human gut metagenome | biome: human gut; feature: human-associated habitat; material: faeces... | reverse complement strand
GGGCGTTACGGTCAAGAGAGTCGAGTTCGAAGTCTCGAAGGCGATGAAAATCCTGCGTGTGGTGCTCAAAGATTACCTGGCTTATTTTATTTTCTGGTTTTATATCAATTGATAATCATTCGTTTAACTTGCTTCACCCGGGCTTTCCCTGAAAAAAGTGCGATTTTTTTCAGGGATTTCCCCGGCTGGGGTGTTATCTCTATGTCATGGAAAAAGAATTACTACACCGGTTTTTTGACGGGCGCGCGTCCGTAGAAGAGGAAAAACAAGTCCTCGACTGGATCGACCGTGATCCGGCCAACCGCAGGGAACTGCTTGCCGAGCGCCGTTTGTTCGATTCGATGCTGATGCTGGCCGACCCCGGACGCACGACACGCAAGCCGAAGGTTTTGACCCTGCCGCGCTGGACACGCGAAGTCCTCAAATACGCTGCGGTCATCCTGGTCGTTGCGGGAGCGGGGGGCATCTACGTCTCGCGGATGTATGACAAGTTCCTGTTGACGGGCAATACGATCACCGTCCCGGCAGGCCAGCATATCGACGTGCAGCTGCCCGACGGCACGAAGGTCTGCATGAATGCGCTTTCCGAACTGCATTACCCGACTTTCTTCGTCGGGCGCGAGCGGAAGGTGCGGCTCAAGGGCGAGGCATTCTTCGACGTGTCGCATGACCGGAAGCATCCTTTCGTCGTCGAGACCTATGCCTGCGACGTGGAGGTGCTGGGTACGAAGTTCAACGTCAAGGCCCGCTCGGAAGACGGGGAATTCGTCGCCTCGCTCGTCGAGGGTAAGGTGCGCGTGACGGATCGCTTCAATACGAACAACCATGTCGAGCTGCGCCCGCGCGAACAGGTGACACACCTCAACGGACGGCTGATCCTGGGGCGGATACCCGAGCACGAAGGGTTCCTGTGGCGCGAGGGGCTGATTGCCTTCCGCGACGCTTCGTTCGGGGATTTGCTCGATGAGTTCGAGAAATATTACGGCGTGAAGATCGAGGTGCGGCGCCAGGATATACCGACCAACCTTTTCACCGGGAAGATCCGTATCTCCGAGGGTATCGACCATGCCCTGTGGGTTTTGCAGCAGAGCGCCGATTTCCAGTATACGCGCAACGAACTGAAAGACATGATTTATATACACTGACCAACCTAACCTGATTGTAGTACCTAAGCCCAGATTTATGTGAAAAATTGCCCCAGACCTTAGACGAATGATGAGGCGTGCTCCGGACAGCGCCTTTAACAACCCCTCCCCCGACCAGGGCAGGGGATCCGGAAAAACCAATAACCTAATTAACTGACCAACGTATGAAAATGAAAAACCAAGCGAGAGTTAGGTTTCTCTTGCCTGTTTTGACACTTGTATGCTGCCTTTTCGCGGGCACGGCAAGTGCGCAGTCCGTACCGGTAACCCTCCGGGTTTCGGACGCTCCCCTTGAGCAGGTGCTCAGTGCAATCGAAAAGCAAACCACCTACCTGTTCGTGTACGACAAGAATGTGGACGTGGCGCGCCGCGTGTCGATCGATGTGAAGGATACGCCGCTGAACAATGTGCTCAATACGCTTTTCCAATCCTCCGATATCGCTTATGCCGTCGAGAATACGTCGATCGTACTCTCGCAGAAAGCTCCTGCCGCACAGCCCGGCCAGCCTGTCACCGTGACGGGCAAGGTCGTCGATGCTTCCGGTATGCCGGTGATCGGCGCTGCGGTCATTATCAAAGGGACTACGATTGGTACGAGTACCGGCGTGGACGGCGATTTCTCGCTGCAAGTTCCCCCCCCCTCGGCTGATGCTGTATTAGAAATCAATTATTTAGGCTACGAACCGATCGCACAGGCCGTAGGCAGCCGCACCAACATCACCTTTACGCTCCGGGAGTCGGCGGTGGATGTGGACGCGGTCGTGGTTACGGCCCTCGGTATCAAACGCTCGGAAAAGGCGCTGTCGTACAACGTGCAGCAGGTCAATTCCGAAGACATCGTAGCCAACAAGGACGTCAACTTCATCAATTCGCTCAGCGGCAAGGTCGCCGGTGTGACGATCAACTCGTCGTCGGGCGGCGTCGGCAGTGCCTCGAAGGTCGTCATGCGCGGTCAGAAATCGATCTCGCAGTCTTCGAACGCCCTCTACGTGATCGACGGCGTGCCGATGTTCACGACGGCCCGCGACGGTGGCACGGAGTTCGCCTCGCAGGGTACGACCGATCCCATCGCCGACATCAACCCCGAGGACATCGAGTCGATGTCGGTGCTGAACGGTGCGGCCGCGGCTGCGCTCTACGGTTCGGATGCCGCCAACGGTGCCATCGTCGTCACGACCAAGCGCGGCAAGGCGGGCTACACTTCGGTGACCGTTTCGAGCAGCACGGAGGTGATGTCCCCGTTCATCCTTCCCGATTTCCAGAACCGTTACGGTACGGGCGACCTCAATTCGACCGAGAGTTCTTTCGTCCGCAGTTGGGGCAACCGCCTGAACAGTTCCAACTACATGGGCTACAATCCCCGCGACGACTATTTCCAGACCGGCGTAACGGGTACCGAGAGCGTGTCGCTCTCGACGGGTACCGAAAAGAACCAGACCTATTTCTCGGCCGCGGCGGTCAATTCGCGCGGTATCGTCCCCAACAACGGTTACGACCGATACAACTTCACGTTCCGCAATACCACCTCGTTCCTCAACGACAAACTGAAACTCGACGTGGGTGCCAGCTATGTGATGCAGAAAGACCGCAACATGACCAACCAGGGTACCTACAACAACCCGCTGGTCGGCGCTTATATCTTTCCGCGCGGCAATGACTGGGGCGATATCGAGATGTACGAGCGTTACGATCCCGCCCGCCGTCTCTATACGCAGTACTGGCCCGTGGGCGATGCCGGCATGACGATGCAGAACCCCTATTGGATCAACTACCGTAACCTGCGCGAGAACAACAAAGACCGTTACATGCTGAGCGCCGCGCTCTCGTACGACGTGCTCGACTGGCTCAATGTCTCCGGCCGTATCCGGGTCGACAACAGCAGCAACGACTATACGGAAAAGTTCTATGCTTCGACCTTCACGCAGCTGACCGAGGGCTCGAAAAACGGTCTTTACGGCATCACGAAGACCAAGGACAAGCAGGTCTACGGCGACGTGCTGGTGAATATCAACAAGACCTTCGGCGAGAACTGGTCGCTCCAGGCTAACGTCGGAGCCTCGATCTCGGACATGCGCTACGATGCCATGAAGGTGCGCGGCCCGATTCCCGACGGCGAGATCACCGACGAGAAGCCCTTGCTGGCCAACGTCTTCAACGTGCAGAACCTGAGCAATACCTCCAAGACCAAGCGGTTGCAGGAAGGGTGGCGCGAGCAGACCCAGTCGGTCTTCGCTTCGGTCGAGGTCGGCTTCAAGAACACCTATTTCCTCACGCTGACCGGCCGTAACGACTGGCCTTCGCAGCTGGCCGGCGAGCACTCGGTGAAGAGCTCGTTCTTCTATCCTTCGGTCGGCGCTTCGGTCGTGCTGTCGCAGCTCATCCCCGAGATGCCGAAGAACCTCTCCTACGTCAAACTCCGTGCGTCGTACGCATCGGTGGGTGTGGCCTTCGAGCGCTATCTTGCCAATCCGCGTTACAGCTGGAGCGAGAGCGGCCTGAACTGGAGCACCCAGACCCGCTTCCCGATCTACAACCTCAAGCCCGAGCGCACCAAGTCGTTCGAGGTCGGTCTGACGATGCGCTTCCTGCGCCACTTCAACCTCGACTTCACCTACTATAACACCAAGACGCAGGATCAGACCTTCGAGCCCAATATTTCCACCGGTTCGGGTTCGTCCAAGCTGACCATCCAGTCGGGCAATGTCCGCAACCGCGGTTTCGAGGTCGCCCTGGGTTACAGCAATACGTGGGGCAGGTTCTCGTGGGATTCGAACTACACGCTGTCGGCGAACAAGAACAAGATCCTTTCGCTGGCCGACGATGTGGTCAACCCCGAGACCGGCGAACATTTCTCGGTCGACCAGCTCGATATGGGCGGTCTGGGCGATGCCCGCTTCATCCTCCGCGAAGGCGGTACGCTCGGTGACTTTTATTCGCGCATCGACCTCAAGCGAGACAGCAACGGAGCCGTCTATATCAACGAGAAGGGCGAAATCGCAAAGGAGCCGGTGACCGATGTGGCGAACTACATCAAACTGGGCAGCGTGCTCCCCGATGCCAACATGGCATGGCGCAACGACTTCCGCTGGCGTAACTTCAACTTCGGGTTCATGGTGTCGGCCCGCCTGGGCGGCGTGGTGTTCTCGCGTACGCAGTCCATGCTCGACTACTACGGTGTTTCCGAAGCTACGGCTGCCGCCCGCGATGCCGGCGGTGTTATGATCAACGGCAACGACCTGGTGGATGCCAACAAGTGGTATACGGCTATCGGCGGCGGTAACTCCGTGCCCCAGTATTATACCTATTCGGCTACCAACGTGCGCCTGCAGGAAGCTTCGATCGGTTATACGATCCCCAAGAAGACGCTGGGCGACATCTGCGAGATCACGTTGTCGCTCGTCGGCCGCAACCTGTGGATGATCTACAACAAGGCTCCTTTCGATCCCGAGACCATCGCTACTACGGGTAACTACTACCAGGGGGTCGACTATTTCATGTCGCCCTCGATGCGCAATATCGGTTTCAACCTCAGAGTTAAATTCTAATCTGCACGATGACTATGAAATTCAATATATTAAAACCGGCTCTGGCTGCGTTGGTACTTGTCGGTACGGCCTGTACTGCCAACTACCTCGATATAAATACCAATCCCTACGAGCCGTCGGAGGACGACATGCAGACCGACGGTTATATCATCGGCTCGGCGCTGACCTCGCTCGCGAGCACGGTCGTTTCGACCGACGTCAATACGGCGCAGTTTACCGATGTGCTGCTGGGCGGCCCCATGGGCGGATATTACTCCACGACGGGCAAGTTCGACAATACGATCATGAACTACAACCCGACGGATGACTGGACGAACGTCTTTATGTACAGCGACAAGACGATCCCCGTGCTCTATTCGAACCTGCGCGAGCTGAAGAAGGTGACCGAAGATCCCATCGTGCTGGCGATCGCCGACATCATCAAGGTGGCCGCCATGCACCGTGTGACCGACGCCTACGGCCCGATCCCTTATTCGATGATCGGCGAGAACGGCCAGATCCAGGTGCCGTACGATTCGCAGGAGAAGGTTTACGACAAGTTCTTCGAAGAGCTGGATGCCGCGATCAAGGTACTTACCGAACACCGCACGGACGCCATCTCCGCCAAGGCCGACTATATCTACGGCGGCAGCGCCGAGAAATGGTGCAAACTGGCCAATTCGCTCAAACTGCGCCTGGCCATGCGTATTGTCTATGCGAACGAGGCTAAAGCCCGCGAGATGGCCGAATCGGCCGTGAACAGCGAGGTGGGCGTCATCACGTCGAATGCCGACAACGCCAGGCTGACGTCGTTCGGTGCCGACGGAAACCCGATTTACGTGGCTGTCAACTACAACAAGCCTGCAGATTGCCTGACGGGCGGCGATACACATGCCGCTGCCGACATTATCTGCTATATGAACGGTTACTCTGACCCGCGCCGCGAGAAATATTTTACGAAGTCGGAGTGGGAGGGCCATACCTATGTGGGTATCCGCCGCGGTATCGTGATACCCGATTTGAATTCCGTCGGACGCAAGTATTCGGGCGTCAACATCTCGGTTTCCTCGCCCGTCACGTGGATGAACGCAGCCGAGGTCGCCTTCCTGAAGGCTGAGGCGAAGGGGGTCTTTGGGTTCAATATGGGCTCCGGCGAAGCCGAGGATTTCTATAACGAAGGCATCCGCCTCTCGTTCGAGGAGTGGGGTGTGTCGGGCGCTGACAATTACCTGGCCAATGCCACGGGCAAACCGCAGCTCTATGCCGATCCTGCCAATTCGAATTCTTATTCGCAGGAGTTGTCCGACATTACCATTGCCTGGGATGCGGGTGCTTCGCCTGCCCAGATGCAGGAGCGCATCATCACGCAGAAGTGGATCGCCAACTGGCAGGTGGGCAACGAGGCCTGGGCCGACTACCGCCGCACGGGTTATCCCCGTCTGATGCCTGCCACCGAGAACGGCAACAAGAGCCTCGGGGTGGTCGATTCCGAGCTCGGGGCGCGCCGCATGCCTTATCCGGCAGACGAATACACGAACAACAACGTGAACGTCAACAATGCGGTTTCGTCGCTTTTGAAGGGTGCCGACAACATGGCGACCCGTATGTGGTGGGATTGCAACCCCGCAATCAAATAATAACCAACCCGAACGCTAAACGATTATGAAACGAAATATCAAGAAATTTCTGTTCCCGGCCGTAGCCGTTGCAGCCCTCTCTCTTGCGGCGTGCAGCGACTGGACCGAAACCGAAAGCCTCGACATCAACTATCCTTCGCTCGAGGAGCAGAACCCCGAGCTCTACAAGCAGTACCTCCAGGCGCTCCGGGATTACAAGGCGGGCGAGCACAAGGTTGTCTTCGTCTCGATGGACAATACCACCTCGGCTCCGGCCCAGCGCAACGAGCACCTGACGACCATGCCCGACAGCGTGGACATCATCTGCCTGATGAATCCCGACAACCTGCATCCGACCCTGGCGGGTGAATTCGCCAAGGTGCGCGAGAAGGGCACCCGGGTGATCTACAACATCGACTATAATGCGATTGAGAAACTCTGGGAGAAAGTCCTCGCAGATGAGGAGGCCAACAAACCCGAAGAACCTGCTGCGCCCGATACGCCCGAGGCAACTCAGGACGAGGGCGGCGAAGGCGGCGGCGAGGGCGAACCGACCCCCGATGAGGAGCTGGAGCTCCGTTTTCTGGAGTTCTGCAGGCAGCAGACCGTCAGCCAGTTGACCCTGTGTGCCAAATATGGTTACGACGGTGTCCAGGTGAACTATACCGGCCGTGCCCCGCAGGCTATGCAGGACGAGGAAATAGCGCAGTATGCCGCACGCCAGGAGGCGTTCTTCTCGAACGTGAAGACCTGGAGCGGCGCCAACTCCGGCAAAGTGCTGGTCTTCCAGGGCAATCCGCAGAACCTCATCGACAAGTCCGTCCTGGGCGAATGCGATTATATCGTCATCCCGGCGCTGACCGCAACTTCGGCCGACAAGATGTCGTTCGCCGTGCTGATGGCCGCCGTGGAAGATGTTCCGACCGACCGGTTCGTCATCGGCGTGACGACCCCGTCGCTCACCGACCTGAGCGATGAGAGCGGCTATTTCTCCGGCTACGAGGCCGACGGCAAGACACGTGTGCGTGCCACCAAAGGCGCTGCCCAGTGGGTCGTAAGCCCGGCGTCGGGCTATGAGAAACTGGGTATCTCCATCGCCAACGCGCAGAACGACTATTTCAACCTGACTTTGGTTTATAAAAACATCCGGGAGGCGGTCGATATCCTGAATCCCGCACCTAAAAACTAATGCGACCTATGAAACTCAACAAGTTAAATATTGCTGTCGCGGCTCTTGCCGCCGTCGCTCTGGCAGGCTGCAAGAACGAGGATCTGTCCAGGCAGCATTACGACAATAAACTTTTCATCTCGGCGACGAATTTCACCGACGAGATGCTTATCAAGGCTGCGAATCCCTCCTATGAGCGCGAAATCACGGCCGGTATCGCCAAGCCCGTCGGGCAGGACATTTCGATCGAGTTCGCCGCGGCTCCCGAACTGTTCGACCACTACCGCCAGGCCTTCTACGACGAGGACGTGAAACTGCTCTCCGAGGAGTTCTACCAGTTCGATGAGACGAAGACCAGGATACAGGCCGGAAGCGTGGCGAGCGTTCCCGTGACGATCAGGTTCGTCGATGTGAACCTGCTGGACAAGAACGAGCGCTATGTGCTGCCCGTGACGATCCGTTCGGTGTCGGGTATCGACGTGCTGCCCAGTGCCCGCAGTGTTTACTATATCTTCAAGGGTGCCGCGCTTATCAACGTCGTGGCCGGTATTGCCGAGAACCGTGCATGGCCCGACTGGAAGGATGCCTCGCCCGTAACCAACATGCGTACCTTCACGCTCGAGGCGCTGATCAACGGCAGTGCGTTCAAGAACCAGATCTCCACCATCATGGGTATCGAGGGCAAGTTCCTCGTCCGTATCGGCGATTCGGGCGTGGATCCCAACCAGATACAGGTGGCTTCGTCGAGGAACCTGACCAATTCGGATCTCAAACTCGATGCCGGCCGCTGGTACCATGTGGCCGTGACATTCGAGTCGGGAAACGTGAAAGTATACCTCGACGGTGCGGAGAAGTGCAGCGGCAACGTCGGTACTTCGTCCGTGAATTTCGGCGTAGCCCATTCCGACGAATCGGACGGCAAGCCCCGTTGCTTCTGGATCGGTTATTCGTATGCCAGCGACCGTTATTTCGACGGCCAGATCTCGGAAGTGCGTATCTGGAACAAGGCGCTGACCCCCGAGGAGATCAATGCCCCCGACCATTTCTACCAGGTGGCCGCGGCTTCCGACGGACTGGTGGCCTACTGGAAATTCGACGAGGGAGCCGGCAAGACCATCAAAGACCAGACCTCCTACGGCAACGACCTTACCGTCGAGAAGGAGTTGAAGTGGGTGAATGTATCGCTTCCCGAGCTGGGTAAATAATCTGCTAACCTTTAACCTGAAACGATTATGAACACCAAGAAATATCTGAAATACAGCATCCTTCCGCTTGCGCTGATGTTGGGTGGCCTGGCATTCACGGCCTGCACCGACGACATCGAGGGCGGCAAGCCTGTCGACGAGGGGGCATACGACGCCGTGAAGCGCGTCGACGGCATGTTGCTCGACGTGACGTCGAACAAGAACGAGTCGGTGATCGAACTGCGCTCGGACAAACACCAGACCGAGGTCTTCTTCCGCCTTACGAAAGCGCCGCAGAAGGGTGTCGACGTGAAGATCGAGATGGATCCCGCTTATCTGGAAACCTATAATGCCGAACACGGGACGGAGTTCGAACTCTTCCCCGCGGCCAATGTCGCCATCGACCGCGAGGGCAAGCTGCTGCTGGCCCCGGACGAGATCCGTTCGGTCGGGGTGGGCGTTACCCTGGCCGCAGGCAGCGAATTGCAGGAGGGGACGACCTATCTGCTTCCGCTCAAGGCAACCTCCTCGACCGAGGGTATCACGCTCTCGGAAAAGGCGCAGCATGCGGTCTATCTGGTGAAAGACCTGCGAGCCCAGGGCGACGCTTACAAGGGCCCCGACGCCGTGAGGAACGTGTGCTATTTCGAGGTCAACGACACCAACCCGCTCAATGCGCTGGAGTTCGTGCTCAAGGACAGCGGCAAGCTCTTCTTCGACGACATCATCCTTTTTTCGGCCAATATCAATTACAATGCGGAAACGGGACGGGTCTATGTGCTGAACAACCCCAACGTGCAGTTTCTGCTGGACAACAACGAGCAGTTCCTGCAGCCGTTGCGCAAGCGTGGCATGAAGGTGATCCTCGGTATCCTGGGCAACCACGATGCCGCCGGCGTGGCACAGCTGTCCGATATGGGCTGCCGCGAGTTTGCCAAGGAGCTGGCCGCTTATTGCAATGCCTACAACCTCGACGGCGTCGGTTTCGACGACGAGTATTCGAATTCTCCCGACCTGAGCAATCCCTGGTTTGCGCCGTGGTCGTCGGCAGCCGCCTCCCGGCTGCTCTATGAAACCAAGAAAGCCATGCCCGATAAAACCGTCATGGTCTACTACCTGGGAGCCATCGGCAGCCGCATCCCCTCTGTCGACGGGGTCGAGCCGGGTATGTTCGTCGACTATGCCGTCGCCGATTACGGGGGAACCGCAGCGCCGATGCAGGGCATGACCGTCAAGCAGTGCTCCGGCATGTCGATCGAGTTGAACCGGGGCAGCGGGGATTCGAGCGAGGGCACAGCCCGCTCGAAGAAGGAGGCCGGATACGGCTATTACATGTTCTTCGCACTGGGGCATACCAATTCGTTGGTAAGCGATTTCAGCGACTATCGGTTCCAGGTGAGCCGTTGCCAGTCCGTTGCCCGGGGCCTCTATGACGAGGAACTGCTGATGCCCGAGTATTATTACAAAAAGAACGACGCAACGCGTTATAAACTGCCTTAATCCGATTGTGTGCTGTACTCCCCGCAGCACGCCGCTGCGGGGAGTGCAGTTCGACTGAGAACCTAAAACAACGTAGATTTTATGAAAAAGATATTTATAGCGTTTGTAGCGGTGGCCTGTGCGCTCAGCGCCTGTTCCGACGACGATACGGCGGACGACCTTTCCCGGGCCACGATATCCATTACCCCCGATGCCATTCCCGCCGGGCCTGACGGGACGACGACGCAGGTGACCGTAACCAGTTCGGGAGACTGGCGGCTCGCCGGTGTCTGCGACTGGGTACACCCTTCGGCCGAATCCGGGAAGAGCGGCGATGTGGTAACCTTCACGATCGATCCCAATACAAGCGAAGAGAGCCGTGAAGCGGCCTTCAAATTCTTTACGGGATCGGCCGTCGCTCCCCTGAAGATCATTTCGGAAGCAGGCAATACGCTGACCCTTCTTTCCGAGGAGAGTATGACCATCGAGGCTTTGAGCGCCGACATCCAGGTGAAACTGCATACGAACATTCCGGAATTGGACGTCGCGTTTTCCGACGGCGGCGGGGAATGGGTCACGTATGTGGGGCGCAACGACGCTTTCGGCAACACGGTCTTGAATTTTACCGTCGCCAAGAACCCGGATTACGATGACCGTTCGACGGTGATCACGGTCTCGGGCATGGGGCAGTCGGTCGACATCCCGCTTACCCAGCGCCAGATCGACGCCATCAATATGGGGGACGAGGGCCTGATGTTCGACCTTGCGGAACGCACGATTTCCATCGACGTCGAATCGAACGTTGCCTATCAGGTGACCATCTCCGGCAACTGGATTACGCAGGTGCCCGAAACGCGCGGGCTGGTGACCAAGACGCTCCGATTCCACCTCGCCCCCGCGACCGTATCGCGCAGCGGTAAAATCACGATCAGCGGGGCGGGTATCACGAAGGTGGTTTCCATCGTCCAGAAGGATCCCGATGCGGTCGTGGTTACCATTGCCGACAAGGTGTTCAGAAACAAGCTGGTGGACTTGAACTGGCTGCTCGAACTCAGCGACGGCGTATGTGTGGTGACCGAGGACGGGCTGAATGCGACCGAATTCACATACCGTCCGGGTTCTTGGGACGATCCGATCCTCTCGCTCGAGGGCATCGAGATTTTCGCCAACCTCGAAAAGATCGACGTTTACAACAACAAACTGACTAAGATAGATATCAGCAAACTCACGAAAGTCAATTCGCTGAATATCGACTATAACGGCCTGTCCGAGATCGTGCTCGGCGACAATGCCGTCGAGGAGCTGAATTTCTCGGCGTTGTACCACCAGGCCCCCGATAGCTATTGGGATTACATCGTTCCCTCGTCGCTGACCGTGTCGGGCACACACCTGAAGACACTGAAGGTGCCCTTCTCCGGAGACGGAGGTTGGTGGGGGCCGACCGATGGGCTTGCCTCGATCGACGTGTCGGGCTGCCCGGCGCTCGAGACGCTCGATGCGGTACGTAATGCCGGTGTGCTCAAAACCATCTATCTGAAGCAGGGACAGGTGATTCCGAATCTGACCTGCACCTCCGGCGCGGAGATCGTCTACAAATAAATTCGATGCGCACGTGAAAACGACCGTGCAGTCGCGAGCCGCAAGACCCGCCGGCTGCACGGTCTTCTTTCCCGGGGAATTAAATTGCCGGCCGCTTTAGTAATCCGGCGCCCGAAATTGTATTACTTTACGGATGCAAAGATGATAACCGCCCGGAATACCGATCGCGTGCGGAAAGATTTTATTATCTTTGTGCATCCCTAACCTAAAACCGGAGAAGACCCGATGATTTCGACAGTTAAAAAAACTTCGCCGCTGGCCTGGGTGCCTACGGTCTATTTTGCGATGGGGCTTCCGTTCGTCGTGCTGAACATGGTCTCGGCCGTCATGTTCAAGGATATGGGGATTTCCGACGCCCGGATCGCGTTCTGGACGTCGCTGATCATGTGGCCGTGGACGATCAAATTCCTGTGGAGCCCCTTCCTGGAAATTTTCCGCACCAAAAAATTCTTCGTCGTCACGACGCAGCTCCTGAGCGGCGTGTTGTTCGGCCTTGCTGCGCTGGCGCTGCATATGCCCCATTTCTTCGCCGTCACGGTGGGGGTCTTCGCGGTGGTGGCCTTCAGCGGCGCCACGCACGACATCGCGGCCGACGGCGTTTACATGTCGGAGCTCTCGACCGAGGATCAGGCGCGGTATATCGGCTGGCAGGGGGCGTTCTACAACCTTGCGAAACTGGTCGCCACGGGCGGCCTGGTCTGGTTCGCGGGCTGGCTCAGCAAGCGTTTCAGCGATTCCGGGGCGGCGACCTTCGATGCCTATGTGCAGTCGTGGACGGTGGTGCTGGCGATCCTTTGCGGCCTGCTCGTCCTGCTGGGTATTTACCACAGTCGCGAGTTGCCGTCGGGCGGAAGTGCGGCTGACGGACATTCGCTGCGGGAAGGGCTGCGCAGCCTGAAGGAGGTGATCGCGGCGTTCTTCACGAAAAAGCATATCTGGTATTACATCGCCTTCATCGTCTTCTACCGCCTGGGCGAGGGCTTCGTGATGAAGATCGTGCCGTTGTTCCTCAAGGCGGATACCGCGGCCGGAGGGCTGGGGCTTACCAACCAGCAGATCGGGTTGTACTACGGCACGTTCGGCGCCGGGGCATTCCTTTTGGGATCGCTGCTCGCGGGCTACTATATCGCCCACCGCGGACTGAGGCGCTCGCTCTTCACGCTGTGCTGCATTTTCAACCTTCCGTTCGCGGTCTATGCGCTGCTGGCATGGTTCCAGCCGCAGTCGATGTGGCTCGTGGGCGGCGGCATCGTCGTGGAGTATTTCGGCTACGGGTTCGGGTTCGTGGGGCTTACGCTCTTCATGATGCAGCAGGTGGCCCCGGGTCGGCACCAGATGGCGCACTACGCTTTCGCCTCGGGCATCATGAACCTTTCGGTGATGCTCACCGGCGCCGTTTCGGGTTACCTGAGCGACTGGAAGGGCTACGGCGTCTTCTTCATCGTGGTCATGCTGGCGACGATCCCCGCCTTTGTGATGACCTGGTTCGTACCGTTCACCTATGATGATAAACCAACAACCAAATAACATGAGCAATCTGAAAATAATGGGCCCGGCACTGCCGGATATGCCGTGGGAAGAGCGTCCCGCGGGGAGCAAGGAGGTTATGTGGCGCTATTCTGCCAACCCGATCATCGGGCGCGACGCGCTTTCGACCTCCAACTCGGTCTTCAATTCGGCGGTCGTGCCGTTTAAGAAGGGCAAGTACAACTATGCGGGTGTTTTCCGCTGCGACGACACGAATCGCCGCATGCGCATCCATGCGGGCTTCTCGGTGGACGGCATCGACTGGGACATCCGCGAGGAGGACTTCAACCTGGTGGGCGGCGACGCCGAGATCTCGGAGTGGGTCTACGGCTACGACCCGCGTGTGGCTCAGATCGGGGACAAATACTACGTGACGTGGTGCAACGGTTACCACGGCCCGACGATCGGCGTGGCGTGGACGGAGGATTTCGAGACGTTCCACCAGCTGGAAAACGCCTTCATCCCGTTCAACCGCAACGGCGTGCTGTTCCCCCGCAAGATCGGCGGGAAATTCGCGATGCTTTCGCGTCCGAGCGACAACGGGCATACGGCGTTCGGCGACATTTTCTATTCCGAGTCGCCCGACATGGAGTTCTGGGGACGCCACCGCCACGTGATGTCGCCCGCGGCGTTCGAGGTTTCGGCCTGGCAGTGCATGAAGATCGGCGCGGGGCCCGTGCCCATCGAGACCAGCGAAGGGTGGCTGTTGTTCTACCACGGGGTGCTCCGTTCGTGCAACGGCTACGTCTATGCGTTCGGCTCGGCATTGCTCGACCTGGATGAGCCGTGGAAAGTCACGGCGCGCAGCGGCCCGTACCTGATCTCCCCGCGTGAGACGTACGAGTGCACGGGCGACGTGCCGAACGTGACGTTCCCCTGCGCGGCGCTGCACGACTCCGCGACGGGGCGCGTTGCGGTCTACTACGGGTGTGCGGACACGGTTACGGGGCTTGCTTTCGGTTATATCCCGGAGATCATCGACTTCACCCGCAAAAACAATATACGCTGATGCCGCTGCGACGAACGCTCTTAACTGCTGCGCTCGCCGCAGCCGTTTTCTCGACACCGCTGCGTGCGCAGGAGCCTGCCGATTGGGTCGACCCGTTCATCGGGACGACCAATTTCGGGACGACCAACCCCGGCGCCGTATGCCCCAACGGGATGATGTCGGTCGTGCCGTTCAATGTGATGGGCTCCGACGAGAACCTCTACGATAAGGACGCCCGGTGGTGGTCGGCGCCCTATGAGTACCGCAACAAGTTCTTCACGGGCTTTGCACACGTCACCCTGAGCGGCGTGGGATGCCCCGAGCTGGGCTCGCTGCTGGTAATGCCGACGGCGGGTGCGCTGGACGTCGATTACCGCAACTACGGCAGCGCATATACCGGCCAGACGGCCTCGCCGGGCTACTATTCGAACCTGCTGACCAAGTACGGTATCCGCACCGAGGTGACGGCCACGCCGCGCACGTCGGCCGAGCGCTATACCTTTCCGGAGGGTACGGGACATATTCTGTTAAACCTGGGCGAGGGGCTTACCAACGAGTCGGGAGCCTGGGTGCGCCGCGTGAGCGACACCGAGGTCGAGGGCATGAAACTGCTGGGCACGTTCTGCTACAACCCGCAGGCGGTGTTCCCGGTCTATTTCGTGATGCGCGTCTCGAAACGCCCCGCGGCCACCGGGTTCTGGAAGAAACAACCCCCGAAACAGGGCGTCGAAGCCGAGTGGGACAAGGATGCCGGCAACTACAAGCTCTATACGCAATACGGCAAGGACATTGCCGGCGACGACGTGGGCGTGTGGTTCTCCTACGACATGCAGCCGGGCGAGCAGGTCGAGGTGCGCATGGGCGTTTCGTTCGTGTCGGCCGAGAACGCCCGCCTGAACCTCGAAGCCGAGCAGCAGGGGCGCTCGTTCGACGACATTCGCGCGGCCGCACGCCGCACGTGGAACGACGACTTGGGGCGCATCCGCGTCGAGGGCGGTACCGAAGCGCAGAAGAAGGTCTTCTATACGGGGCTTTACCATGCGCTGATCCACCCCAACGTGCTGAGCGACGTCAACGGCGAATACCCCGCGATGGAGAGCGCCGAAATCCGCACGGCCGAGGGCAACCGCTATACGGTCTTCTCGCTGTGGGATACTTACCGCAACCTGCACCAGCTGCTGACGCTGGTCTACCCCGAACGCCAACTGGAGATGGTGCGCTCGATGGTCGGCATGTACCGGGAGTGGGGCTGGCTCCCCAAGTGGGAACTCTACGGCCGTGAAACCTTCACCATGGAGGGCGACCCGTCGATCCCCGTGATCGTCGATACCTGGATGAAGGGGCTGCGCGATTTCGATGTGGACGCCGCCTACGAGGCGATGCGCAAGTCGGCCACGACGCCGGGCGCGCGGAACAGGATGCGCCCCGACATCGACCCCTACATCGAAAAAGGCTATGTGCCGCTGGGCTTCTACGCCCGCGACCTTTCGGGCGACAACTCCGTGTCGCACGCCCTGGAATACTATATCGCCGACCACGCGCTATCGCTGCTGGCCGACTCGCTCGGCAAAAAAGACGACGCGGCGCTGTTCCGCGCCCGCTCGCTCGGCTATAAGAACTATTACAGCACCGAGTCGGGCACGTTCCGTCCGATTACCAGGGAGGGTAAATTCCTCACGCCCTTCGACCCGCGCCAGGGCGAGAATTTCGAACCCGTCCCCGGGTTCCACGAAGGTTCGGCCTGGAACTATACGTTCTATGTCCCGCACGACGTGGCCGGACTGGCCCGGCTGATGGGCGGCAGGCGCCGATTCATCGACAAGCTGCAGATGGTCTTCGACCAGGGGCTGTACGACCCGGCGAACGAACCTGACATCGCCTATCCTTACCTGTTCAGCTATTTCCGGGGCGAGGAGTGGCGTACGCAGCGCGAGGTGCGGCGTTTGCTGGACAGGTACTTTACGACAGCCCCCGACGGCATCCCCGGCAACGACGACACGGGCACCATGTCGGCGTGGGCGGTCTTCTCGATGATGGGCTTCTACCCGGACTGCCCGGGGGAGCCTTACTATACGCTTACATCGCCCGTTTTCGACAAGGTGACCGTTACGCTCGACCCGAAATACTATCCGGCCGGGGAGCTCGTTATAGAAACGGAACGCTCCGGGGCCGGCGACGTCTACATCGGCTCGATGACCCTCGGTGGCAGGCCGCTGAAGAAATACCGCATTTCGCACGGCGAACTGGTGGGCGGCGGCCGGCTGGTTTTCGGATTGCAACCCGAACGCAAATAAAAACAACATATGTCCCTATGAATTTAAAATCTCTCTCAGCTCTCGGCGCAGGCCTGCTTCTGGCGGCCTGCTCGCAGGCACCTCGTACGGATTCGCTGACGCGGTATGTCGACATGCGTATCGGCACGGGCGGCCACGGCCATGTATTCATGGGCGCCAACGTCCCGTTCGGCGCCGTACAGCTCGGTCCCACGAGCATCCCGCAGTCGTGGGACTGGACGTCGGGCTACCACATTTCCGACACGACGGTCATCGGTTTCAGCCACACACACCTGAACGGCACCGGTATCGGCGACCTGTTCGACGTCACGGTGATGCCCGTCGTGGGGCAGGTGACCTATGCCCGCGGCACGGAGGACGACCCGCAGTCGGGCATGTGGTCGTATTTCAGCCACGCCAATGAAAAGGCCCGCCCGGGCTATTACGCCACGCGGCTCGACCGCTATGGCATCGACGTGGAGCTGACCGCCACCAAGCGCGTCGGCCTGCACAAATACACCTTCCCGGCATCGGCCGATGCCGCTGTGGTCTTCGACCTCGAGAACGGCGGCTGCTGGGATGCCCCGACCGAAACCTTCATCGAGCGTGCCGACGACCATACGATCAGCGGCTACCGCTACTCGACGGGCTGGGCGAATGACCAGCGGGTCTATTTCACGGCCGAATTCTCCAAACCCTTCAAGTCGCTGGCCATTTACGAGGGCGGCGAGGGCGGCGGCCTGCGCGAAGGCGACAGCTTCAGGGCGGAGCGCCTTTACGGCCGGGTCGGTTTCGACACTTCGGCCGGAGAGACGATCTATGTCAAGGTCGCCATTTCGCCCGTGAGCATCGAGAATGCACGCCTGAACATGCAGGCCGAGCTTCCCGGCTGGGACTTCGAAGCGACGGCCGCAGCCGCCGACCGGGCGTGGGACGCCGAGTTGCAAAAGGTGCGCATCGAGACTTCGGACGACGCCGCGCGCCGCATTTTCTATACGGCGCTTTACCACACGATGGTCGCCCCGTCCGAATTCTGCGACGTGAACGGCGACTACCGCGGTTCCGACGGCAAGATCTACCGCGCCGCGCCGTTCGTGAACTATACGACTTTCTCGCTGTGGGACACCTACCGCGCCGCCCAGCCCCTCATGACGATCCTCCACCCCGAGAAGATGCCCGACATCGCCAATACGATGCTCCATATCTACCGGCAGCAGGGCAAGCTTCCCGTATGGCACCTGATGGGTAACGAAACCGACTGCATGGTCGGCAATCCCGGTATCCCGGCCCTGGCCGACGCCGTGCTCAAAGGCTACGGCGGCTTCGACAGGGAGCAGGCCTACGAGGCGCTCAAGCAGTCGGCGATGCTCGGCGAGCGGGGTATGGATCTGCGCATGAAATACGGCTATATCCCCTGCGACCTCTTCAACGAGGCGGTGGCTTACGACATGGAGTACGCCCTCGCCGACTGGGCCGTGGCACAGGTCGCCAAAGAGCTGGGCAAGACCGCGGATTACGACTATTTCCTCGAACGAAGCAAATCCTACCGCCATTTCTTCGATCCGCAGACCCGCTTCATGCGCGGCCTCGATTCGAAAGGCAGATTCCGCACGCCGTTCAATCCCTTCGCCTCGACCCACCGCGAGGACGACTACTGCGAGGGCAACGCATGGCAGTACACATGGCTCGTGCCGCACGACGTCGAGGGGCTGATCGGCTGTTTCGGCGGCAAGGAAGCCTTCACCGGGAAACTCGACTCGCTGTTCGTCGTCAGCTCCGTGCTCGAGGGGGCCGCCTCGCCCGATATTTCGGGCCTGATCGGTCAGTACGCCCACGGCAACGAACCCAGCCACCACGTCGTCTACCTCTACACGATGATAGGCCAGCCGGCCAAGACCGCCGACAAGGTGCGCGAGATACTGACGACGCTCTACCACGACCAGCCCGACGGGCTTTCGGGCAACGAGGACGTGGGGCAGATGTCGGCATGGTACGTCCTCTCGTCGCTGGGTTTCTACCAGGTCGAACCCGCCGGGGGCCGCTATTTCTTCGGCTCGCCCCTGTTCGACCGGGCCGAGGTGCGTGTCCGCGACGGCGTGCTGACCGTCACGGCGCATAACAACTCCGCCGCGAACAAATACATCCAGGCGGTGAAGCTCAACGGCAAACCCTACACCAAACCCTATATCGCCTTCGACGACATCGCCGCCGGCGGCAGGCTCGAATTCGAGATGGGCGCCCAACCCGCAGTGTGGTATGAACTCTAAACATCGAAAGACCATGAAAAAAGGATATATCGCTTTTGCCGCCCTCTGTGCCGCCGCACTCGCTTCGTGCACATGCCCTTCGGCCGGAGAGCAGCGCCTCCGTCCTTCGGAGTACGTTTCGACGCTGGTCGGTACGCAGTCGGATTTTTCGCTCTCGACGGGCAACACCTATCCGGCCATCGCCCTGCCGTGGGGCATGAATTTCTGGACGCCCCAGACCGGCAAGATGGGCGACGGCTGGGCATATACTTACGGGGCGCACCAGGTGCGGGGATTCAAGCAGACCCACCAGCCCTCGCCGTGGATCAACGATTACGGCCAGTTTTCGCTCATGCCCGTGCGCGGGGAGGACAAATTCGACGAGGAGTCGCGCGCCAGCTGGTTTTCGCACCAGTCCGAAGTGGCCAAACCCTATTACTATAAGACTTACCTCGCCGACCATGACATCCGCGTGGAGATCACGCCGACCGAACGCGCCGCAATGATGCGCTTCACCTTCCCCGACTCGAAGGAGTCGGGCGTGGTGATCGACGCCTTCGACCGCGGTTCGCAGGTCGGGATGGTCGACGACCGTACGATCGTCGGTTATACCACGCGCAACAGCGGCGGCGTGCCGGAGAATTTCCGCAACTGGTTCGTCGTGCGCTTCGATACGCCGTTCAGCGCCATCGAGCTGACCGATGCCCCCGGCGGATACAAACCCGGCAGCAACCTGCTCTATCCCGAAGGACAGAAGTCCGTCACGGGCGAACATGCCGTGGCCAAGGTGCATTTCGCAACCCGCCGCGGCCAGCAGATATGCGCCAGCGTGGCGTCGTCGTTCATTTCTCCCGAGCAGGCGCTGCAGAACCTCCGGGAGCTGGGCAGCGACGATTTCGAAACGGTGAAGTCCAAAGCGCAGGCGCGCTGGGACGACGTGCTGGGGCGCATCGAGGTCGAGGGCGGTACGGACGACCAGTACCGTACGTTCTATTCGTGCCTCTACCGCTCGGTGCTCTTCCCGCGTAAGTTCTACGAGGTGACCGACCAGGGCGAGGTCGTGCATTACAGCCCCTACAACGGCGAGGTGCTCCCCGGCTACATGTATACCGACACCGGGTTCTGGGACACCTTCCGCAGCCTTTTCCCGCTGCTGAACCTCGTTTACCCCTCCGTGAACGCCGAAATCCAGCAGGGACTCGCTAACGCCGCTCGCGAGAGCGGTTTCCTGCCCGAATGGGCGTCGCCCGGGCACCGCGGCTGCATGGTGGGCAACAATTCCGCTTCGGTGGTTGCCGATGCCGTGGTGAAGGGCACGAACGACAAAGACCTCGGGGTGCTCTACGATGCGATGGTGTACGCCACGGAGCACGTGCACCCGACCGTTGCGTCGACCGGACGCTGGGGACACGAGTACTACAACGAGCTGGGATATATCCCTTACGACGTGAACATTCCCGAGAACGTGGCCCGCACGCTCGAATATGCCTACGACGACTGGTGTATCCTCCAGGTCGCCAGGAAACTGAACCGTCCCCAGGCTGAACTGGACAAGTGGGCGGCGCGTGCCCGGAACTACCGCAATGTCTTCGACCCCGAGACCCGCCTGATGCGCGGCCGCCTCAAGGACGGCAAGTTCCAGGCGCCGTTCAGCCCCTACAAGTGGGGCGACGCCTTCACCGAGGGTAACTCGTGGCATTATACGTGGTCGGTATTCCACGACGTCGAGGGGCTCGTCGACCTGATGGGCGGCCGGGAGCATTTCGTCCAGATGCTCGACTCGGTATTCGTCGTGCCGCCGATCTACGACGACAGCTACTACGGATTCCGCATCCACGAGATCACCGAGATGCAGGTGGCCGACATGGGCAACTACGCCCACGGCAACCAGCCTGCGCAGCACATGATCTACCTCTATAATTATGCGGGTGCCCCGTGGAAAGCCCAGTACTGGGCGCGCGAGGTGATGGATCGCCTCTACTCGGCCCGCCCCGACGGCTATTGCGGCGACGAGGACAACGGCCAGACTTCGGCCTGGTATGTCTTCTCCGCCCTGGGGTTCTATCCCGTCTGCCCGGCTTCGGACGAATACGTCGTCGGTTCGCCGCTGTTCCGCAAGGCCGTCGTGAACCTCGAAAACGGGAATAAGATTGTGCTCGAAGCGCCGGACAACAGCCCCGAGAACCGTTATATCGGAGCCGTGCAGTTCGACGGGAAGGCCTATACGCATAATTTCCTGCGCCATTCCGACCTCGTGAAGGGTGCCGGCGTCCGCTTCTCGATGCGTCCTGAACCCGATTACGCGCGGGGTACAGAGCCCGGGGATGCCCCTTACTCGTTCAGCCGCGAATAGCACGGACGGGTTGAACCGATGTCAATCCGCCGCGGCCGGTTCCGGCTGCGGCGGATTTTTTGTTTTTTGCCGGAATCCCGAAATGTCGATAATTTGTCAATAGAATATGCCCGGGGATTTTGTAAATCGGCTGAAAAGCGCTATTTTTGTAGCGTTGTTTTGACAATTGTTAGGTTAATCCGAACACCTCCCCATGACATCTACCGACAGAATCGACCAACGCGAACGTAAGAAACAGCAGGGCCAGGCCGCTGCGTTCTATTCGTCGTCGTGCCGACAGCAGGATCGGAGTACGCAGATGCAAGGGCAGCAGGTGTCCGGGAGCGGAATACGCAGATAGATACCAGACCGCCATGACATACGTGTCGTGGCGGTCTGTCTTTTTTTCAAACTTAAAACCAAAGGTATGAAGGTCGGTGTTATTATGGGCTCGGTGAGCGATTATGAGGTGATGGCCGATGCCGTCGCCATGCTCGGACAATTCGGTGTCGATTTCGAAAAGCGTGTGGTGAGCGCCCACCGTACCCCTGACCTGCTGTGCGAATATGCCAAGACGGCCAAAAGCCGTGGTGTCGGGGTGATTATCGCCGGTGCGGGCGGTGCCGCGCATCTGCCGGGCATGGTGGCCTCGATGACCACGCTGCCCGTGGTGGGCGTCCCCGTGAAGTCGCGTGCCCTGAACGGGCTGGATTCGCTGCTTTCGATCGTGCAGATGCCTGCGGGCGTTCCGGTGGCGACGACGGCCATCAACGGGGCGAAGAACGCGGCGCTGATAGCCGTGTCGATCCTCGCACTGCAGGATGCGGAGCTGGCTGCCCGGCTCGAAGCGTTCCGTGCGAAACAGACCGCCGATGTGCTGGCGGCAGAACTTTAATCCGGCAGGGGAGGCGACTATGGCAGAGAAAACGAAAACGATCGGTATCATCGGCGGCGGTCAGCTGGGGCTGATGATCGTCGAGCAGGCGCACCTGCTCGGGGCGCGCACGCTGTGCCTCGACCCTGCGCCCGACGCCCCCGCGTTCGCGCTGAGCGACGGGCACATCGTGGCGGCGTATGACGATGCCGCGGCGCTCGAAGAGCTTTGCCGCCGCAGCGATGTGGTGACCTACGAATTCGAAAACGTCCCGGGCAGCGTGCTGATCCCGCTGGAAAAGAAATACAACATCCCGCAGGGTTTCCGCCCGCTCTACGATTCGCAGGATCGCCTGCGCGAGAAGGACAATGCCCGCGCCAACGGGCTGCGGACGCCCCTGTACGCCGCCGTGGACGACGAGGCGTCGCTGCGTGCCGCCTTGGCCGAGATAGGATTCCCGGCAGTGCTCAAGACCCGTACGCTGGGATACGACGGCCACGGGCAATTGGTGTTGAAGGACGAGGCCGACGTGCCGCGTGCGCTGCCGATGCTCTCCGTACCCTGCATCCTGGAGGCGTTCGTGCCGTTCGATTTCGAAGCCAGCATCGTGATGGTCTCGGACGGGGAGCGCGTCATCCATTTCCCCATCGGGCGGAACGTCCACCGCGACGGCATCCTCGACCTGTGCTTCGTCCCCGCCGAGGGGATCGACGACGGCCTGCGCAGCCGCATGGCTGCGGCCGGCGAGCGGTTCATGAAATCCTGCCGCTACCGCGGGATCCTCGCCATCGAGTTCTTCATCCGCGACGGGGAGTTCTATTTCAACGAAATGGCGCCGCGGCCCCACAATTCGGGGCACTATACCATCGAGGGGTGCACGACCAACCAGTTCCGCGAACTGGTGCGCTTCCTGCTGGGCGAACCGTTGCAGGAGCCGCGGCTCGTGGCGCCGACCGTGATGAAGAACATTTTGGGGCAGGATCTCGAAGCGGCCGAGAGAGTCGCCGCCGAAAACCGCCCGGGTGTCCATGTCCACCTTTACGGCAAGACCGAGAGCCGTCCGAAGCGCAAGATGGGGCATATCACCTTCGTCGGGATGGACGCCGGGGAATACGGTGCCGCGTGGGCTGACAGATTCGTAAAATAAGTGCAAACGAAATAACATGGAAAACTACCGGATTTTTGTTGAGAAACATCCCCGTTTCCGGGTCGAGGCCGACAGCCTGCGCCGGGAGCTGAACACCAATCTGAACCTGGACATCCGCAGCCTGCGGTTGCTCAACGTCTACGACCTGTTCGGGTTCAGCCGAGAGCTGCTCGAAAAGAGCCGTTACAGCGTCTTTGGCGAAGTGGTAACCGACAGCGTGACCGATTCGTGCGACCTGGCGGGACGGAAATACATCGCCGTGGAGTACCTCCCCGGCCAGTTCGACCAACGTGCCGCGTCGGCCGTCGACTGCGTGCGGCTGATCGACCCGTCGGCCCAGGTGCGCATCCGCTCGTCGAAGCTGTTGCTGTTCGACGATGCCGTTTCCGACGAAGATCTGGCGCGCATCCGCCATTACTATATCAACGCGGTCGAGTCGCGCGAGAAGAATCTGGACGTGCTGACCGACATGGAACAGGCCGAGGTGAAGCCCGTCGCCGTGCTGGAAGGCTTCACCAAGATGACCGACGCCGAACTAGAACCCTGCTGCAAGCGGTACGGGCTGGCGATGAATGCCGACGACCTGCGCGAGGTGGTGAAATATTTCCGTGCCGAGGGGCGCGATCCCTATGAGACCGAGCTGCGCATCCTCGACACCTATTGGAGCGACCACTGCCGCCATACGACCTTCACCACCGAGCTGGAGGGCATCACGGTCGAGGAATCGTTCGTAAAGGACGAGATCGAGGATTCGCTGGCCCTCTACCTGCGCATCCGCCGCGAACTGGGGCGCGAGCACAAGAGCATCTGCCTGATGGACATGGCGACCATCGGCGCCCGCTACCTGCGCAAGAAAGGGCTGCTGGACGACCTGGAAGTGAGCGACGAGAACAATGCCTGCTCGGTATACGTCGATGTCGATGTCGACGGGGCGACCGAGAAGTGGCTCCTGCAATTCAAGAACGAAACCCATAACCACCCGACCGAGATCGAGCCGTTCGGCGGTGCTTCGACCTGTCTGGGCGGCGCTATCCGCGACCCGTTGTCGGGGCGCAGCTACGTCTACCAGGCCATGCGCGTAACGGGTGCCGGCAATATCTACCAGAAGGTGTCCGATACGCTCGAAGGCAAGCTCCCGCAGAGCGTCATTTCGAAGAAGGCCGCCGCGGGCTACTCCAGTTACGGCAATCAGATCGGGCTGGCAACGACCCATGTGCGCGAGATTTACCACGACGACTATGTGGCCAAGCGCCTCGAAGTCGGTGCCGTGGTCGGTGCCGTGAAGGCTGAAAACGTCCGCCGCGAAAAGCCCGTCCCGGGCGACAAGATCGTCATGCTGGGCGGCCGCACGGGGCGTGACGGTATCGGCGGCGCCACGGGTTCGTCGAAAGAGCACAATACCAAGTCGCTCGAAACCTGCGGCAGCGAGGTGCAGAAGGGCAATGCCCCCGAGGAGCGCAAGCTCGAACGCCTGTTCCGCCGCCCGGAGGTGACGCGGCTCATCAAGAAATCGAACGACTTCGGTGCCGGCGGCGTCAGCGTCGCTATCGGCGAGCTGGCCGACGGGCTGGACATCTACCTCGACCGTGTGAAGACCAAGTACAGCGGCCTGAATTCCACGGAACTGGCGATCAGCGAGTCGCAGGAGCGTATGGCCGTGGTCGTCGAGGCGAAGGACGTCGCCGAATTCATGGGCTACTGCCGCGAGGAGAATATCGAGGCGGTCGAGGTGGCCGACGTGACGGATACGGCCCGTATGCGGATGTTCAACAAAGGGCGCAAAGTCGTAGACCTCGCCCGTGAATTCATCGACAGCGCCGGGGCGAAGCACTATGCCGAAGCCATGATCGGCGAGGTGGAGAACCGCGATCCCTTTGCCCGCGAGGTCGTGGGCGCGACGTTTGCCGAACGCTTCGAGGAGAACCTGCGAGACAACAATGTCGTCTCGCAGCGCGGTCTGATCGAGATGTTCGATTCGACGATCGGCCGTTCCACCGTGCTGATGCCGTTCGGCGGCCGCACGCAGGGCAGCGAAACGCAGGTGTCGGTGCAGAAACTCCCGACCGACGGTTACACCGACACGGCCAGCATCATGGCCTTCGGCTACAATCCCTACCTGGCCTCGTGGAGCCCTTACCACGGTGCTGCGTATGCCGTCGTCGAAGCTGCTGCCAAGGTCGTGGCTGCGGGCGCGCGTTATGACAGGATGCGTTACTCATACCAGGAATATTTCGAACGCATGACCCGCGATCCCCGCTCGTGGGGCAAGCCGCTGGGTGCCCTGCTCGGTGCGCTGAAGATGCAGGTCGAACTGGGCCTGCCCTCGATCGGCGGCAAGGACTCGATGTCGGGCACGTTCCAGCATATCAACGTCCCGCCCATGCTGATGGCCTTCGGCATCACGACGGTGAATGCCGGGACGGTCATTTCGACCGATTTCAAGAAGGCCGGCAACCGTATCTACCTGGTGCGCCATACGCCCAGGGAGAACCATATGCCCGACACGGCGCAGCTGAAGGACAACTTCGGCTTTGTCAGCGAAAATATCGAACGCGGCAATATCCTCGCCGCATGGTCGGTGGGCTTCGGAGGTGTCGCCGAAGGTCTTGCCAAGATGGCTTTCGGCAACCGCATCGGTGCCGAGGTGGAGATGGACGAGGCGGAACTCTTCGGATACGCCTATGGTTCGATCCTTGTCGAGAGCGCCGTCGAACTGACCCATCCTGCGGCCGGGCTGCTGGGTATGACCGCAGCCGAAGAGGCGTTGACCGTCAACGGCGTGAAAATGCCGCTCGACGTCCTCTACAAGGCCAATACCGAGAAATTCGCGGCCGTTTACCCCGACAAGGGGGAGAACCATGCCGGGGTGATGACCTCGGAGCCCGCACCCCGGACTTTCGCCTATCGGGGCGAAGCCGTCGAACATCCGCTGGTCTATATCCCCGTGTTCCCGGGCACCAACTGCGACTACGATACGGCCAAGGCATTCCGCAAGGCCGGGGCCGAGGTGGAGATGAGCGTGTTGTGCAACCTTGGGGGCGACGACATCCTGCGTTCGATTCGCGAAATGAAGGAACATATCCGCCGCGCCCATATCTTCGTGCTGAGCGGCGGCTTCTCGTCGGGCGACGAACCCGACGGCAGCGCCAAGTTTATCGTCAACGTACTTAACAATAAGGATATACACGATGAAATCCATGCGTTGCTCGACCGCGGCGGGCTGATCCTCGGCATCTGCAACGGTTTCCAGGCGCTCGTCAAATCCGGCCTGCTGCCTTACGGTCGCCTGGGCATGGTGACCAAGGATTCGCCGACGCTGTTCCGCAACGACATCAACCGCCATATTTCGCAGATCGTCTCGACGCGCGTCTCGACGCTCAACTCCCCGTGGCTTGCGGGCTTTGGTCTGGGCGACATCCACTCGATCGCCGTCAGCCACGGCGAAGGCAAGTTCGTCGTGAGCGAAGAACTGGCCGGAGAACTGTTCGCCAACGGGCAGGTGGCCTTCCAGTATGTCGATGACGCAGGACATGCGACGGCCGAGGCGCCGTACAACCCCAACGGTTCGTCGTATGCCATCGAGGGCCTGGTGTCGCGTGACGGCCAGATCCTCGGCAAGATGGGGCATACAGAGCGTTACGAGAAAAACCTCTTCAAAAATATCGCAGGCGAGAAGGAACAGTCGCTGTTCCGCAATGCCGTCAACTATTTCCGCAAAAATTAATACAACATAAAACTTAAACTCACAAACACCATGAAACAGCTCGAAATGCTCTACGAAGGCAAGGCAAAACAGGTTTTCCGCACCGACGATCCCGACAAGATCATCATCCACTACAAGGATGCGGCAACGGCTTTCAACAACATCAAGAAAGCCACGATCGAAAACAAGGGCGTGCTGAACAACGCCATCTCGACCCTGATTTTCAAGGAGCTTCAGAAGGCGGGTGTCAAGACCCACTATATCGAGACGATCAACGACCGCGACCAGGTGTGCCGCCGGGTGACGATCATCCCGCTGGAGGTGATCGTGCGCAATGTCATCGCCGGTTCGATGGCCCAGCGCCTCGGCATCGAGGAGGGTACGCAGCCGTCGAACGTCATCTACGACATCTGCTACAAGAAGGACGAGCTGGGCGACCCGCTGATCAACGACCACCACGCCGTGGCATTGGGTGCCGTGACCTACGAGGAGCTCGAACTGATCTACGCCATGACCTCGCGTATCAACGAGATACTGCGCAACCTTTTTGCCAAGATGAACATCAAACTCGTGGACTTCAAGATCGAGTTCGGCCGTACGTCGGACGGGGAGATCGTGCTCGCCGACGAAGTGTCGCCCGATACCTGCCGCCTGTGGGATATGACGACCAACGAGAAACTCGACAAAGACCGTTTCCGTCGTGACCTGGGCAAGGTGCGCGAGGCTTACGAGGAGATTTTGGCACGTTTGCAGAAAATCGTCGGGTAATGGTGATGGGGCAGATTAGCGACCGCGAGTTGCATGAGGAGTGCGGGGTGTTCGGCGTCTTCGGAGTCAAGGACGCTGCGTCGCTGACCTATTATGGCCTGCATGCCTTGCAGCACCGCGGTCAGGAGGGTGCCGGTATCGTGACCGTCGACCGGGACGCGACGTTCCGCCGCATCAAGGGCGGCGGCCTGGTCACCGAGGTGTTCGACGAGGAAAAGCTCTCGACGCTCAAGGGCGACATGGCCATCGGGCATGTGCGCTATACCACCGCCGGCGGTGGTGGCATCGAGAACGTGCAACCGTTCCTTTTCCGCCACAACACGGGCGATTTCGCGCTGGCGCACAACGGTAATATCGTCAATTCGGCGTTGTTGCGTATTTATCTCGAGAACAAGGGGAGCCTCTTCCAGTCGACCTCGGACAGCGAGATCCTGGCGCACCTGATCAAGAAGGAGACCAAATACCACGACCGTCCGCGCATCTATTCGATCATCGACGCACTGAATATGATCGAGGGGGCTTTTGCATTCCTGATCATGACCGCCAACCGCATCTATGCCTGCCGTGACAAATACGGCCTGCGGCCGCTGTCGATCGGCCGGCTGGGCGACGGTTATGTCGTGTCGAGCGAAACCTGTGCCTTCGACGTGCTGGGTGCGGAGTTCGTCCGCGACGTCGAGCCGGGCGAGATCGTCACGATCGACAGCGAGGGCATCCGGAGCCGCGATTTCTCGCAGTATAAGCGTTGCGAGATGTGCTCGATGGAGTATATCTACTTTGCACGTCCCGACAGTGACATCGAAGGGTGCAACGTCCATGCCTACCGCAAGGAATCGGGGCGCCTGCTCTTCGGCGAGGCGCCTGCCGAGGCGGACATCGTGGTCGGGGTTCCCGACTCGAGCCTCAGCGCCGCGATGGGCTATGCCGAGGCGAGCGGCCTGCCGTATGAAATGGGGCTTATCAAGAACAAGTACATCGGCCGTACGTTCATCCAGCCTTCGCAGGAGCTGCGCGAGAAAGGGGTGCGCATGAAGCTCTCGGCCGTGCGGACGATCGTCAAGGGCAAGCGCGTGGTGCTGGTCGACGATTCGATCGTGCGCGGTACGACCTCGCGCCGCATCGTCACGATGCTCAAGGAGGCGGGGGCCACCGAGGTGCACGTGCGCATTGCCAGTCCCCCGATGACGCACCCCTGCTTCTACGGGGTGGATACCTCGACCCGCGACGAGCTGATCTCGGCGCGCAAGGAGGTGGACGGTGTCCGGGCGGAGATATGCGCCGATTCGCTGGCGTTCCTGTCGCCCGGGGCACTGCTCAGGGCGGGGAACCGCAAGGATTTGTGCATGGCCTGCTTCACGGGGCACTATCCCACGGCGTTGTACCAGTCGGTCGATGAGGTGAACAAAGATGTAAAATGTTAAGGACTGTTAAAGGAAGATTATAATGGCACAGAGTTATGAGAAGGCCGGCGTGAACCTCGAGGCCGGATACGAAGTGGTGCGGCGCATCAAGAAACACGTGGCATCGACCTCGCGCCTGGGCGTGATGGGCAATATCGGTGCATTCGGAGGCATGTTCGACCTCTCGGCGCTGAACGTGAAGGAGCCGGTGCTGGTGAGCGGTACCGACGGCGTGGGCACGAAGCTCAAGCTGGCGTTCGAGATGGACAAGCACGACACGATCGGCGTCGATGCCGTGGCCATGTGCGTCAACGACGTGCTGGCGCAGGGTGCCGAGCCGCTGGTGTTCCTCGACTATGTCGCCGTAGGCCATAACGAACCCCAGAAGATCGAGGCCATCGTGAGCGGTGTTGCCGACGGCTGCCGCCAGGCGGGTTGTGCGCTGGTCGGCGGCGAGACGGCCGAAATGCCGGGCATGTACTCCGAGGGCGAGTACGACATCGCCGGTTTCACGGTCGGCGTGGTCGAGAAATCGAAGCTCATCGACGGATCGAAGGTCAGGGCCGGCGATGTGCTGGTGGGCATCGCCTCGAGCGGCGTGCACTCCAACGGCTTCAGCCTCGTGCGTAAGATCCTTGCGGATAACTGCCTGGATCTGCACAAGGTCTATCCCGAGTTGTCGAACAAACTGCTGGGCGAAGTGCTGCTCACCCCGACGAAGATCTACGTGAAGCAGGTGCTCGAAGTGATCCGCAGCTGCGACGTACACGGCATCAGCCATATCACGGGCGGAGGTTTCGACGAAAATATCCCCCGCATCCTGCACGGAGGGCAGGGGCTCGAAATCGAGGAGGGCACTTGGGAGATCCTGCCCGTGTTCCGCTTCCTCGAGAAATACGGCAAGGTGGCCCACCGCGAGATGTTCAACATCTTCAACATGGGCATCGGCATGGTCATCGCCCTCGATGCGTCGCAGGCGGGGAAAGCCATCGCCATCCTTGCGGAGCAGGGCGAGAAGGCGGCCGTCATCGGACGCGTCACGGACACCGAGGGTGTCGTAATCCGCTAAGGCCGTGCGACGCCTTGCGGTCTTTGCCAGCGGCAGCGGCACGAACTTCGAGGCCATCGCCACGGCCTGCGAGCGGGGGGAGATCCCGGCCCGGGTGGTGCTGATGGTCTGCGACAAACCCGGCGCCGGGGTCGTGCAGCGGGCTGCGGGGCACGGGGTCGAGGCATTCGTATTCGCCCCGAAAGAGTATGCCTCGAAGGCCGACTACGAGCGCGAGATCGTGCGGCGGCTCGACGAAGCCGGCGTGGAGCTGGTCTGCCTGGCGGGGTACATGCGCATCGTCGGCGATGTGCTGCTGGGGGCTTACGGCGGGCGGATCGTCAACATCCATCCTTCGCTGCTGCCGGCATTCCGCGGGGCGCATGCCATCGAACAGGCGCTGGAATACGGCGTCAAGGTCTTTGGTGTGACGATCCACTATGTCGATGCGACGCTCGACGGCGGGAAGATCATCTCCCAGCGGGCGTTCGGATACGACGGCGACGACATCGCCGAGCTGGAAGCCCGGATTCATGCGGTGGAATATCCGCTTTATATAGAAACGATTAATAAATTATTAAAGGAATAATAACGATATGCGTGCATTAATCAGTGTCAGCGACAAAACGGGTGTCGTTGATTTCGCCAAGGGCCTGCGTGCCCTGGGCTGGGAGGTGATCGCCACGGGCGGCACGATGAAACTGCTGGCCGACAGCGGGGTGGAAGTAATCAACATCAGCGACGTGACGGGCTTTCCCGAGATCTGCGACGGCCGCGTCAAGACCCTGCACCCCAACGTGCACGGCGGCCTGCTGGCGCGACGCGACGATCCCGAACACCTGAAAGCCCTGAAAGATAACAATATCGAATTTATCGACATGGTCTGCGTGAACCTCTACCCGTTCCGCCAGACCATTGCCAAACCCGATGTGAAGATGGAGGACGCCATCGAGAACATCGACATCGGCGGCCCTTCGATGCTGCGTTCGGCCGCCAAGAACTGGGCCGACGTCACGGTGGTCTGCGACCCTGCGGACTATGACTTGATTTTGAACGAGATCCGCACTGCCGGCAATACCGAAAAGGCTACGCGCCTGAAACTTTCCGCCAAGGCATACACCCATACGGCCGAGTACGATGCGATGATCGCGGCCTATATGCGTGCACAGGCCGGGCTTAACGAGAAGCTGTTCCTCGAATTCGACCTCGTGCAGTCGCTGCGCTACGGGGAGAATCCCCACCAGTCGGCCAAGTTCTACCGCGAGCAGACGAAGGTTCCCTATTCGCTGGCTTTCGCCCGTCAGCTCAACGGCAAGGAGTTGTCGTACAACAATATCCAGGATGCCAATGCCGCGCTGTGCATCGTCCGCGAGTTCGATGAGCCGTTCTGCGTGGGGCTCAAACACATGAATCCCTGCGGTGCTGCCGTCGGCAAGGATGTCGTGGATGCCTGGACGAAGGCTTACGAGGCCGACAAGGTGTCGATCTTCGGGGGTATCGTCGCCACGAACCGCACCGTAACGCGCGAGGCGGCCGAGTTGATGAAACCGATCTTCCTCGAGATCATCATGGCGCCGAAATTCGACGAAGGGGCGCTCGAAGTGCTCTGCACGAAGAAAAACCTGCGGCTGCTGGAGGTCGATATGCAGCAGGGGGCCGTCGACCCCAAGCAATATGTCAGCGTCAACGGCGGCCTGCTGGTGCAGGATCTCGACGTGGCGACGAAAACCGTCACGGCCGATATGTGCGTGACGAAGGCAAAACCCGCCGCGGCACAGATGGACGACCTGAATTTCGGCTGGCATATCGTCAAGCACGTCAAGTCGAACGCCATCGTCGCCGTCAGGGACGGCCGTACGCTGGGCGTGGGCGCCGGGCAGATGAACCGCATCGGCTCGGCCGAGATCGCACTCCGGCAGGCGCATGCCGCCGGCGTTACCGAAGGACTGGTGCTGGCTTCGGACGGCTTCTTCCCCTTTGACGACTGCGTGACGCTGGCTGCCGAATACGGCGTGACGGCCATCGTGCAGCCGGGCGGTTCGGTACGTGACGAGGACTCGATCCGGAAGGCCGACGAGAAGGGTATCGCCATGGTATTCACGGGCGAGCGCCATTTCAAACATTGATTTTCGATTATCGCGGCACCTTTCGTCTCGCCGTGCCCGCTTCGGGCGGGAAACAGGATGCTTGTGCCCCGCCCGAACCGGATTTCGCCAAGGTGAAATCCGCTTCCGTGGCGATCGGAAATCGGACGGTATAAATAAAAACTTTTGCCGCTGCGACAAGCCTCTCCCGAGGGAGGGGCTTGGGGAGAGTGCCGGACTTGTGGTCGGCAGCAGGCCGTGCATACATCGTCCGGCGGCATAACGGCGGTGGAAACTGTTAATTCGTATTCGTATGAAAGTTTTGGTTATTGGCGGCGGTGGCCGTGAACATGCAATTGTGGATGCGCTGTCGCGCTCGCCCCAGGTGGAGAAGATATTTTGCGCCCCCGGCAATGCGGGTATTGCGGCGCAGGCCGAGTGCGTGGCTATCCGCGAGACGGAGGTGGAGCGGCTGCGCGATTTTGCGGCGCAGAACGGGATCTGCCTTACGGTCGTCGGCCCCGAGGTGGCGTTGGCGGCGGGTGTGGTCGATGCGTTCAAGGCCGCCGGGCTGCGGGCTTTCGGCCCTACGAAGGCTGCCGCGCGTATCGAGTCGAGCAAGGAGTTCGCCAAAGATCTGATGGCCAAATACGCCATTCCGACGGCCGGTTACCGGGCCTTCACCGATTATGCCGCGGCGATGGACTATGTCGCTTCGCGTCCGCTGCCTGCCGTGCTGAAATACGACGGGCTGGCCGCGGGCAAGGGCGTGGTGATCGCCGAGACGATGGAGGAGGCCGACGCCGCCCTGAAGGACATGTTGCTCGACGACAAATTCGGCGCGGGCAAGGTCGTCGTCGAGGATTTCCTCACGGGGCCTGAATTTTCGTTCATGTGCTTCGTCTCCGGGCATAAGGTATGGCCGATGGTGCTGGCGCAGGATCACAAGCGGGCATTCGACGGCGACAAGGGGCCCAATACGGGCGGTATGGGCGCATATTCGCCCCTGCCGTTCATTACGGCCGAGGACGAACGCTATGCGCTCGAGAAGGTGTTGCAACCGACCGCCGACGCGATGGTCGCCGAGGGCTGCCCGTTCGAAGGCGTGCTTTACGGCGGCCTGATGAAGACCCCGCAAGGGATCAAGGTCATCGAATTCAACGCCCGTTTCGGCGACCCCGAAACCGAGGTCGTGCTGCCGCGCCTGAAAAGCGACATCGTGGATATCTTCTGCGCTGTGGCCGACGGCGGCGATACGCAGCTCGTATGGCACGATTTCGCCACGCTCGGCATCGTGCTCGCCTCGAAAGGCTATCCCGGAGCCTATGAAAAGGGCTGCGAGATCAAGGGGCTCGACCGGGTGGAAGGCGCCCTTTACCACATGGGGACGAAGACCGACGGCAGCCGCATCCTCACCTCGGGCGGCCGCGTGCTGTTCGTCGTGGGCAAAGGGGCCACGCTGGCCGAGGCACGCGCCAATGCGCTGCGGGATGTCGCACGCATCGGATGCGACAACCTCTTCCACCGCACCGACATCGGACATTGGGCATTTGAAAAATAGTTATATATAAGGTATGGTTATCAGCGGAAAAGAACTCTCAGCAAAACTCAAGGCCGAAATGGCCGCCGAAGTGGCTACTTTCGGCGCGAAATACGGACGCGTGCCGCATCTGGTCGTAATCCTCGTGGGCGAAGACCCGGGCAGCGTCTCCTATGTGACGGGCAAGGCCAAGGCCTCGGCCGAAGTCGGCATCCGCAATACGACGATCCGCAAGCCGGAGTCGGTCTGCGAGGCCGAGTTGCTCGGCATCATCGCCGACCTGAATGCCGACGAAGGCGTCGACGGAATCCTGGTGCAGCTGCCCCTGCCCAAGCATATCGACGAGGACAAGGTGATCGCCGCGATCGACAAGGGGAAGGATGTCGACGGCTTCCATCCCCTCAATGTGGCGGCTTTGTGGCAGAAACAGCCCTGTACGCTGCCCTGTACGCCGAAAGGTATCCTCAAGATGCTGCGGGCTGCGGGCGTGGAGATCGCCGGCAAGGAGGCCGTGGTGATCGGCCGCAGCAATATCGTCGGGCTTCCCGTCTCGAAATTGCTGTTGGATGCCAATGCCACCGTGACCATGGCGCACAGCCGTACGCGTAACCTGGGCGAGGTGACGCGCCGCGCCGACATCCTGGTCGTGGCGATCGGCCGCCCGAAGTTCGTAACGGCGGATATGGTGCGTGACGGTGCCGTGGTGATCGACGTGGGGGTCAACCGCGATCCCGAAACCGGCAAGCTGTGCGGTGACGTCGATTTCGCCGCCATCGAGCCCAAGGCGTCGGTCATCACCCCTGTTCCCGGCGGCGTGGGGCCGATGACGATCTGTTGCCTGATGGAGAATACGATCGAGTGCTTCCTGCGGCGTATCGCACGGAAATAGCCCCGAATCGCCTGCCCCGGACGTTGTCCGCCTCCGGCCCCCCCCCGCAAAACCCGAAGTGAAAACTTCGGGTTTTTTAGTGCCTTGCCTTTTTCCGGCCTTCGCCGTTGGGGGAGGGCGGCGGTTTTTCTGCGGCCTGCTTCGAGCAATGCATGTCCGGCATTTTGCCGGGTTAGGGCTCCTCTGATGTCGATTTTCAGGATGCTTGTATACAGATACGCCCATGGGTTATATATGAAAGCCCGAATAGGTATACAAAAATGCTTTTTGTGTAGGCTTATTCGGTTCATATGGTGCAATGATGCGGTTTTTATTTAACTTTGAATATCATTAATGAACGAAATTGTGTGACGAAGTGTGAACAATTTGGTGTAATGTGAATAATTACGTTCTGTAAGAGAGGATAATTGGGGCTGTCGGTTGAATTCGTTTGAGCGGGTTGCAGGCCGTCCAAAAAATGTATAACAATTTAATAAACTATCTAAATGAAACTTTTTTACTATGCGGCAGCTGCTGCAGCCATGGCTTCGGCCGTTTTCTGTTCTTGCGATAAACAGGACGAAGTTACCCCCCCCCCAGCCTGAAATCGCGCCTGTACAGTTCGTAGGTGTGACGGCACTCGATGTCGTTACGCGTGCCGAGGCGAAACCGTATGCAGCCGATTTCAATGTTTTTATTCCCGGCGTTACTGCTGCAACGAAACTGGTGAAATTTAGTGCCGATGCATGGACTGTCGATGGCGATCCCATCTTGGTGGATCGCAAGGGCGGTACGCTGGTTGCGTGGGCGCCTTCGGCTTTGGCCGTGACTACTTCTGCCAGTGGCGCCGAATATACGCTGACGGCGCAAAAGGATGCGGCCGCACAGGATTTGATCTACCAACCCCAGCCTGTCAATGCTGCCAATGCGAATGCTGTCGCCGTCGAGATGAAGCACGCCTATTCCAAACTCTCTTTCCTGGCAACGGCCGGCAGTGGATACACGGGTGCTGCCAACCTTACTCAGGTGCAGATTACCGGTGGAATCCATGCGTCCGGCACGCTCGATATGGTAGCCGGCACCGTGGAGCCGGCCGGCACGGCGACGGGGACGCTTACCCTGGCCGCCGGCGAAAAGGCGCTTGTCGTGCCTATGGCCGCTAAGCCTACCCTTGCCGTGACCTGCACGATCGACGGCGAAGAATTCACAACAAGCATTACGGCCGATACCATGCCGTCGCTGCTGGCTGGCGTGGAATACGAAATTACGTTGACGGTCATCGGCCAGGAGGCTGTCTTCTCTTCGGTGAAGGAGGTTCCCTGGACTACGACCGAAGTGAACGGCGGAACCATATACTGACGACTTTAAGTGACGATATGCAAAACGGAAAGCCGCAGACTGTAAAGTCTGCGGCTTTCTTGTCGTGGGTGCGATATCGCACCTTGCGTTGCGGCGCAGCAGGGCGGTACTACCTCTTGGCGTAAGTGCAGTGCAGTGCCTCGGGCAGCGGAGCCCCGGGGGCTCGCCGCCAGACCATAGCCCTGTCTTTCGAGGCGTCGCCCGTCCCGAAATCGAAGCCGTCTTGCGATGAGAATGTCACCGGTACGGCGCCTTCGAAGCCGTATTTTGCATAGAACCCGTGCAGCCACTCCTCGCTCGGGATCAGGAAGGCCGCCTCGTCGCCCTGCTCGCCGATGAGCCGCATCGCTTCGCGTATCAGCTTGCCGGCCAGTCCCCTGCGGCGGAATTCGGGCGCTGTCGCTACGCCGTAGATGTAGGTCGACCGTCCCAGCTCGCTCTCGAACGGCAGCATGTGGAGCATGGCCGCCGTACGCCCTTCGCATTCGGCCGTCAGCATCCTGCGGCGGCTGTAATAGCGCATCAGGAACGAGTCGACGAATTGTTCGTCGTCGCCGAATGCCGCCGTCCAAAGTTCCTTGCAGGCGATTTCGTCCGGGTGCAGGTGGATGGCCGCATATTTGTGCTGGATGACGGCGGGGTGGTAGGAGAGCTTCGACTGGCGCAACCCGTCGATCCCGAGGTCTTCCTCGCGGTTTATCATCGTGAAACGCGCGGGAAGGTGCTGTGCGAAGAGTTTGTTGATGATCGTGAAGGCGCCGTCGTAGTCGGTGTCCGCCTTCTCGACATGCGTGTCGAACGTATGGTCGTTGACCGCCGAACCGTATGTGAACGCGATCAGTTTGTCGCCTACGTAGATACAGCCGCCGATCATTTCCAGTTCTTCGAAATGTTCGAAAGCCCGCTGCATGGCCCGCTGTTCGGCGCACAGCTCCGAGGTGTGCCCTTCGTGGGCCCGGCGCCATTCGCGTTCGAGCTGCATGCACTCCCCGAACCGCTCGCGCGTGAGTTGCTCGTACCGGAAATCGGGGTATTCCGCCATGAAACGGTTGATGTGGTTGCGTTTGGGCTGGTACCTGCGTCCCATGAGGTTGCGCAGGTCATCGGCGTTGTAAACGTAATCTTCCATCCCGCGGTCGGATTCGAACGCGAACAGCCCGGCGTGCATGTTGCGAACCATCTCGCGCCCCTCGTCCGTAAGCCCGATGATGCGCAGCCGCTGTCCGTGCGCATGGGCATCTTCGCGCAGGGCGGGGATGATCCGGGCGAAATCCCCTTCGCCGACGGGTTGCATGTACCCGATCTTCTCCCCGCCCCCGATCTGGAAGCGGATCACCAGGAAGCCGTCGATCACGGCCCAGGCACTGTGGTACATCGCCTGCCAGCAGTACATGTTGGCGAATGCGAGGTCGCAGTTGTAGATGCCCGAAGGCATGGTATAGCGCTCGATGGTCTGTTTATCCTCGAGGCGCACGGGTTTGAATTCAATCATGGACGATGTAACTCTTTTTTTCTGCGTGGGAATAGTATTGCTGGACAAGGGCGCGGAAATCCTGCAGGAGGGAGTCCCCTGCGCCCGACGCTTCCGGTTTGTCCTGCGCGTCGTCGAAGCGGATCGTGCCGTCGTTCGTCACGGCCTGGAACGCCCCGTCCCAGCTCACCGACCACTGCTGTCGCTGCGGTTCGTTCAGCACGTCGCGGCCGAATGCGAAATAGGACTCCGTATTGCCCAGCAGCCCCAGGAGCGTGGGCATGATGTCGAGCTGCTGCACGACCTCTCCGACCTGGCCCCGCAAGGCGCCGTCGGGGGTATACATGAAGCCGATGATATGGTAGTTGCCCGGATAGCTGCGGGTTTCGGCGGCGAATTTTTCGGAGGACACATGGTCGGCTACGAATACGAATATCGTGCGGCGGAACCATTCTTCGCTTCCGAAGCGCTCGAAGAAGAGCCGGAAGGCATTGTCGACATAGGCTACGCCCTTGTGCAGTTTCGTGTAACCGGCCGGGAGTTTGTCCTCGTATTGTGCCGGGACGACGAACGGGTGGTGCGACGAGAGGGTGAACAGCGTGGCGAAGAAAGGCTCCGGTGTCCGGGAGAGCTCCTCGCCGGTGAATTGCAGGAACGGTTCGTCCCAAATGCCCCAGTAACCGTCGAAATCACCCTTGCCGTGCCTGTCTTCGTAGTCTTCGCGGCTGACGAGCCGTTCGACGCCTGCCGAGCGGGCGTATGCCCCGAATCCCATCGAGCCGTGTTCCGACCCGCAGAAGAATGCCGTCGAATACCCCCTCCCGCGGAGTATGGCCGGCAACTGCCGGCTTTCACCGAGCGATTGCGGCATCAGTACGAACGGCGTCCGGAACGAAGGGATGCTTCCCAGCACCGAGGGCATGGCCTGTATCGAGCGCGTGCCGTTGGCATACATGCGTTTGAAACAGAGGCCGCCGCGCATCAGCGAGTCGAGGAACGGCGTGAAGCCCTTGGTTTCCCGGTCGGCATAAACCTCCGGCATCAGATAGGCCGAATGCTCGGCCGACATGCTCTCCATGATGAAGACCATGACGTTGCGCCCTGCCAGGTTCACCGCCGCACTGTCTGCGGGCTGGTGCACGGGCGTGAAATGCTGCGGCAGCTCTTCGGGGGTGAAATATTTTTTGTAATTGATGCTTCCCGCGTTGCCGATCGTCCGCAGGATGCAGAACGGGTTGCTCAGGATGAGGTTCGCCTTGCCGCTGTCGTCGGTATAGAGGGTGGCGTTCGAAAGGGTGATCGGCCGTGTCATGCGGGTCATGCCGCCGCGCATGCCTGCGATCGAGAGCCCTGCGCCTGTGGCGAAGATCACCGTGCTTCCGACATAGTAGGCCCAGCCGCGGCTCAGCAGGCTCTCCTCGCGCACCTTGCGGCCGTAACCCCATGCCAGCAGCGCCACGAGGGCTGCGGCGACGAGTACCAGGTACCAGTTTTCGGCCATGAACTTACCGACGAGTTGTACCGAATTGCTGTTGTCGGCGAAGAATACCTCGTCGGCCGTGAAGCGTTTTTGCGTGTAACGGAAATAGACGCAGTCGGACATGTTGACCGCCACGACCAGCACGGCATTCACCGCCACGTAGTACCAGTACATCAGTTTGCGGTACCAGCCGCGTTCGCGCACATGCAGGGGCAGCAACGCCAGCAGGATGAATACCCCGTTGGCATAGATGACCGATACCGTGTCGAATTTGAGTGAGCCGGCGAGCAGCTGCCACAGCTCACCCCGGCCGATCGTCCCCAGCAACTGTGCGTTGTAGAGATAAAAGACCACGCGGCAGAGCATCAGTACCGCATAGAGCAGTACGATGCGCCGCAGTAACAGGGCCAGCGGGGTATGGAGCAGGCGTTTCATGAATTAACCGTTGTCCGTATGATTCGGTGACGACAGGGCGTCTGGGTTATTCGCAGGCCTTGAGCGACATGTCGAGCGACTTGATCTGGTGCGTCAGGGCACCGACCGAGATGAAGTCGACGCCGCATTCGGCGTAGTCGCGCATCGTCGAGAGCGTGATGCCGCCGCTCGATTCGGTCTCGCAGCGGCCTGCGACCTTCTTCACGGCCTCGCGGGTCATCGCAGGCGTGAAATTGTCGAACATGATGCGGTCGACACCGCCCGCGGCGAATACTTCGTCGATGTCCTCCAGCGAGCGCACTTCGCACTCGATGGGAATATCCTTGCCCTTGGCCCGGAGGTATTCGCGGGCGCCGTGGATGGCTTTGCGGATGCCGCCCGCAAAGTCGATGTGGTTGTCTTTCAGCAGGATCATGTCGAAAAGCCCCATGCGGTGGTTCTCGCCGCCGCCGATCTTCACGGCCATCTTGTCCAGCACGCGCATGCCGGGTGTGGTCTTGCGCGTGTCGAGCACCCTGGTGTGCAGCCCTGCGAGGCGGTCGACGTAAACGGCGGTCTGCGTAGCCACGCCGCTCATGCGCTGCATGATGTTGAGGATGATGCGTTCGGCCTGCAGCAGCGAGCGCAGGCGTCCCGAAACGTAGAACGCCACGTCGCCGGGCTTTACGCGGTCGCCGTCGCGGAGTACCTGCTCGAATTCCATGTCGGGGTCGAGGCGATGGAAAACGACCTGCGCGATCTCGATGCCGGCGATGATTCCCTCCTGCTTGCACAGCAGGCGCATGCGGCCGTGTTCGTCGGAGGGGATGCACGAGAGCGACGTGTGGTCGCCGTCGCCGATGTCCTCTTTGATGCAAAGCTCGATAAGAGCGTCTACGAATGGTTTGTATTCTGCCTTCATATCGTTACGGTTTTCGATGCAAAGTTACAAAAGAATCGTTCCCTTGTACACGGCTTTGTGGTCGAGCGTCTCGTCGCCCACGGGAATCTGCGCGTTGCGGCAGGTGAAGATCACCTCCAGGCCGCCGTTGGCGAGTCTGCCGGTGAACATCGGGATCTCGAACGCATTGTACGGTTTGCCGCCGATGTAAGGGACGATCGGATCGGCCGTGCTCGTCAGTTCGTAGATGCCGTCGCCGTCCGAGTCCTCGTATTTCAGCTCGGGGATGACGATCGTCAGCGACATCGGCATGGATTGCGCGAAACGGACTTCGTGCATCGTGAGCTTGAACAGGCCGCTGTTGTCTTCCGTAAGCTCGAAGCTTATGTTGGATGCCACGAACGGCGTTGCCTCGGGATGCCGGTTGCTCGTTACCGTCAGCGTACCCCCGAAAGTGGCCTTTTGCCGGTTGTCGTTGTCGTCTTCGGTGTTGCATGCCACACAGGCCGCGAGGGCGAGCAGGATAAGGAGTTTTTTCATTGTGCTATTGTCGTTATAAGTTAATATTCAGTGTTATGCCGAATGTCCTGGGGCGTCCGCGCTGTACGAATTCGTTGCCGATGGACTTGAAATAAAATACGTTGTAACCCGCGTCCGCGAGGTTGCGCCCCCATATGTCGACCGAATAGTGTTTCTGTTCGAAACGCAGGGAGGCTTCGGTCAGCGCGTAAAAGGGCTGCGAGAGCGAATTCTCCTCGTTCCACCAGATGCGCCCCGCGCAACGGACACCGGCCTGCAGGACGATGTTCCCGAGCCACGGCACGCCCGTGGGGATCGTCCACGCCCCGGTTGCGGCCAGCGTATGCTGCGGCGCGTAGGGCAGGTAGTTGCCCTTGTAATCGGTTTTCCCGTCGTTATAACGGACAAACCTGGCATTTGTGTATCCGTAGGCCGCATTGATGTCGAGGTTCTGCCACGGCGATACCTGCAGCGACAACTCGCCGCCGAAGCTGCGCGTGCGTCCGGCATTGGTCATCATGCGCCCGGTGGTCGTCCCTTCGGGGAAGATTGTGAGCTGCTGGTCGCGGCAGTCGATGTAGAAGAGCGCGAAATCGCCCCGCACGGCGCCTTCCATGCACGAAAAGTGCCCGCCCAATTCGTAGTTCCAACTGTATTCGGGTTCGTAGCTCACGACTTTATCCGCGTCGTAGACCGTCCCGAACCCCATTTCGTTCATCATCTTCTGCTGGAGCACGTCGGAGAACATCTGCGTGTTGAACCCGCCGGCCTTGTACCCTTTGGCCACCGAAACGTAGAGGTTGTGTATCTCGTCGAAGGCATAGAGCACCGAGAATTTCGGCAGTACTTCGGTGAAATTCCGCTTGAGCGTATTGCGGATGTCGATCGACAGGGGGTAGTGCCCCGTCGTGCCGCTCACGCGGTCGGTCGCCGTGTAGCCGGTCTGCGTGGAGCTGCGGTAGCGCAGGCGGGTGTGCTCGTAGTCGAAGCGCAGGCCCGCGGTGAAGCGCCAGCGTCCGGCCGTGTAGTTCGATTCGTGGTAGAGCGCTCCGCCTGCCGAGGGGTTGCGGAAGCGGCTGCCCAGCAGCAACTCGTCGTTGTCCCATGCGTCGTAGGTGTATTGCGGGTCGTGTTCGTTGGCGTTGCTGAGTATCAGCTCCTCGATGCCGGTCTGCTTGAAATGCACCGGGGCGTTCATCACGCCGTGGCGGTAGAATCCGAATGCGCCCAGCAGCCAGCGGTACGCCCCCCGTTCGTGCGAGCGGAATACAATGTCCTCGGTGAGAGTGTGTTCCGTACGCGCCTGTTTGAGCGTGAAATACGAAAGGGGCAGGAAATCCTGGTCGAGGATCATCTCGTCGTCGGAATACTGGTAGCTGGTGATCGAGGCCACCGAGAAACTGCCGGCGTCGTAGCGCACCGTGAGCCCGTCGCTGAGGGTCGTGCGGCGGTAGGAGCACGGGTCGTTGTAGCGTATCTCGCCCGGGCGGATGACCGTCTGCCCGTCGTGCACGATTTCCTCGCCGACGTAGGCATAGGGATACCCGCCCTGTTCGAGCACCGAGAAGGAAAGCGTATTGTCGATCCGCAATCCCGCACGGTTGCGCCACTGCGCCTTCCAGCGTCCGCCGCCCATCCGCTCCCAGTCGCATTTTTCGCCCGTTGCGAGGTTCTCGAAGAATCCGCCCGTATGCGTGTAATAGCCCGTCACGGCCATGCCCAGGTCGGGGTTTATCCTGTAATAGGACGAAGCCCTGAACCGGTAGCTGTCGCCGCTGCCGTATTCGGCGCTCAGGCGGACACCCTCGTATGCGAGCGGCGAGAGCGTGTATACGTTGATGACGCCGCCCATCGTGTTGCGCCCGTAGAGCGTCGACTGCGGGCCCCGCAGCACTTCGATGCGCTCTGCGTCGGCCAGCTCCATGTCGTAATTGTCCTTGTTCAGCACCGGAACGTTGTCGATGTTGAGCCCCATGACCGGCTGGTCGATCCGTGCCCCGAGCCCGCGGACGTAGATCGACGAGGTCATGCGCGATCCGTAGTCGGGGACGTAGAAGTTGGGGACGTTCTGCGAGAGGTTTTTCAGGGCGTCGACATGCCCCCGTTCGATGGCGCGGCTGCCGACGATGGCTGCCGCCACGGGTTGCGAGCGCAGCACCATGCCCTGCTTGATGGCCGTTACCTGCACCTTGTCCACCACGATCACCGTGTCGACGGCCGTGGGGTCGGCCTCGCCTGCGTTCGCAAACTCCCCGGTTGCCGTGCCCCCTTCCGTTTCCGCCTGTCCGCCGTTCCCGTCCAGCCTTGCGGCCGCAGTGATTTCTCCGGTCTGCGTCCGTTCTCCGGCGGCCGCATGTCCCGCCGCGGTTCCCGCTGCCGGGAGTGGCGCAGACGAATGCCTTCCCGCGGCGGCCGACAGGAGCGGCAGCAGCAGGAGTGCTATGAACAGTTGTTTGCGGTGCACGATAAGACGTTTAATTCAGCTGCAAAGTAACGGAATTATTTCGGAAGCTGCAATCCTAATTTGTGAGGAGGCGTTCAGAGCTCGTCGACCGCGACATATCCGGCCGTCATGGCGTAGATCGCCAGCCCGGCCACCGAGCGAATGCCCAGCTTTTCCATGATGTTGCGGCGGTGGGAGATGACCGTCGTCAGCCCGATTTGCAGGCGGTCTGCGATCTCCTTGTTCATATAGCCCCGGGCGATGAGGGCCAGTACCTCGGTCTCGCGTCCCGTGAGCTGTACGCCGGCGGGGTAAGCGGCGCCCACGATGTCGTGTTCGTGGTGGTGCGCCCCGCGGTGCATACGCAGGATATCGCGTACGACGGTCTCTTCGCTGGTGCAGACGTCGATTCTGTGCATGTCCGCATAGGCCGGCTGCGGCTGCCCGTTGCAAAGCAGGATCGTCTTGTGGCGCAGCGGGCGGAAATACGAACTGTGCGTGACGAACAGCTGTGCCGCGACGAAGAAGTGGAAAAACCGTTCCGGGGCTGCCTCCGCGAATGCTTCGAAATCGCCGAAAAGCTCCACATCGGCCATCGGGATGATCTTTTCCAGGATGGCTTTCAGCCCGACGCCCATCAGGACGTTGGGGGCTACGACGGCTATGGCGGGGCGCTGCTGCATCGGTCTATTCGTGGTGGTAGGGTTCGTTGTTGAGGATGGTGAAGGCCCGGTATATCTGTTCGGCGAAGATCGCCCGCACGATCTGGTGAGAGAAGGTCATGCGCGAGAGCGACAGTTTCGCATCGGCGCGCCTGTAAACCTCGTCCGAGAACCCGTAGGGGCCGCCGATCACCAGTACCAGGCGTTTCACGCCGCTGTTCATCCGTTTCTGAAGCCAGTAGGCGAATTCCACCGAGCGCATCTCCTCGCCCCGCTCGTCGAGCAGTACGACGTAGTCGCCGTCCGTTGTCTGGCGCAGGATGGCCTCGCCTTCGGCCGTACGCTGTTGTTTTACCGTGAGGTTCCTGGTGTTTCGGACGTCGGGCAGGGCCGTGACCGCGAACCTGCAGTAGAAATTCACACGCCGGGCGTACATCTCGACCAGCGCTGCGACCTCCTTCGAATCGGTTTTACCTATGACGATCAGTTCGACGGTCATTGCCTACAAATCCGAATTCCACTCGCCGTCGGCATCCGCACAGATCACCGGGCGCGACTTCTCCACCGACTTGAGCCACTCATAGGCTTTGTACATGTTGTATCCGTTGCCCGATTCGCCGCCCAGCGCGAATGCGATGACGCACGAATGGTTGCGCGAACGGTAGTACATCGCCTTCACGCGTTCGAGGTATTCGTCCGCCAGCGACGGGTCGTTCGACGGTGTGCCGCCGACCTTCCGGTCGTCACGCTTTTCGGGTGCGTTGATGTTGGCGCAGTCGATGACATAGAGCCCCAGCTCGTCGCACAGGTCATAGAACCACCCCGGCTGCGGATAGTCGGGGCATATCGTGTTGTTGCCCTTGGCCTTGAGCGTTTTCAGCTCCGCGAGGGTCGTCTTGCGGTCGGCAGCGGCGTTGTACCCGGCCTTGACCAGTTTCAGCTCCTTGTCGAAGCGCGTGAGGCGCCCGTCGACGAGCTCCGTCTTGCCGAAGCCGATCTTCAGCGGCATGTATTCGCGGTAAGCCCCGTCGCGGCGCGTGAAGAGCATCACCTTGTAGAGCGGCGGGTTCTTGGCGCCCGGCTCCCACTTGTTGGCGTTGGTGCCGTAGATGAAGGGCGTGAAGCGCACGGTGTCGGTCGAACGTCCGGGAATCGTGATCTCCTGCATGTTGAACTCGAGCAGCTTGCCCTGCGGCGAGTAGATGTCGTAGCCTACGGTCACGGGTTCGTCGTAGTTGAAACCGTTCTGCGCGACGATCGCCAGCTCCAGCACGCCGAATTTGCGTGTCGAGTCGGGCACGAGCGCGATCTCGAAATCGCGGATCGAACGTTTGGTTTGCGTGTAAAGGTAACAGTTCTCGAAAGCCTTGCGCGAGGCGGGGACGGCGTTGATCCGGTCGGCGGCACTGCGGCGCAACGTCAGCGCGATGGCGTTCTTGCCTTCGCGGATGTAGGGCGTCAGTGCGAATTCGGCGGGCGTCGAAGGGTCTTCGACTTCGGCCACCTTGCTGTCGTTGACCGTGAGGGTGTAGGCCGTGCCTATGTTTTCCAGATGCAGGTAGACGACCCCGTCCGTCCACACGTAGGGTATTTCGACCACCTGCCCGACGGCAACCGCGTCGCCCGATGCGGCGAACGGTTCGGGCGTGTAGGCCATATATGCGTCGGCGCCCGCTAAGTTGCGGGCATCGGCGTCATGGCGCTTGTCGTAGGGAATGACCTCCGTGCGGTAAATGCGGCCCCCTTCGACGGGGCGGAGCGCTACCGGGGTTTCGGGCTCGGGGATCAGCAGGTCGTATGCCTCCTGCGCCCGGGTGCCTGCGGCGCAGAGGATGGCCGTCGTCAGCAGTATCGTACGTTTCATGCGTGTGTTCTTAATATAGGTTAGGCAAAGGTACTTTTTTTTTGCCAAATCGCAAATAATGGATATCTTTGTAAGTTCGAAAAAGAGCCGTTAAAGGCATAGATAAAATTGATCATATGAAAACGCAGAGAATCGTAGAAATTCTGAAGTCGGGCGTCGTGGACACCGACATTGTCGTCAAGGGATGGGTGCGCACCAAGCGCGGGAACAAGAATGTGGCGTTCATCGCCCTGAACGACGGATCGTGCGTTGCGAACATACAGGTGGTCGTCGATCTTTCGAAATTCGGCGAAGAAGAGCTCAAACCCATCACTACGGGTGCCTGCATCCGCGTCGACGGACGGCTCGTGGAGTCGCTCGGGTCGGGGCAGCGGGTCGAGGTGCAGGCCGCGAAGATCGAGGTGTACGGCACGGCCGACCCCGAAACCTATCCCCTCCAGAAGAAGGGGCACTCGCTGGAGTTCCTGCGCGAAATCGCCTACCTGCGTCCGCGAACCAATACCTTCGGTGCCGTGTTGCGCATCCGCCACGCCATGGCGTATGCCATCCACGAGTATTTCAACAAACAGGGCTTCTATTATTTCCATACGCCGCTCATCACGGCTTCGGACTGCGAGGGCGCGGGCGCCATGTTCCAGGTGACGACCCTCGACCTGAACGATGTCCCCAAGACCGATGAGGGCAAGGTCGACTATGCGCAGGATTTCTTCGGCAAGTCGTGCAACCTGACCGTCTCGGGCCAGCTCGAAGGCGAACTGGGGGCCCTCTCGCTGGGACGTATCTATACGTTCGGCCCCACGTTCCGCGCCGAGAACTCGAACACCCCGCGCCATGCGTCGGAGTTCTGGATGATCGAGCCCGAGGCTGCCTTCTACGAACTGGAAGACAACATGGAACTGGCCGAGGATTTCCTCAAGTACCTGATCCGGTATGCGCTGGATAACTGTGCCGAAGACCTCGAGTTCATGAACAAGATGTGGGACAAGGGTTTGCTGGAACGTCTGAACTTCGTGCTGCACAACGATTTCAAGCGCCTCGACTACACCGAGGGCGTCGAGATACTGAAGGCTTCGGGCCGCAAGTTCGAATTCCCCTGCGACTGGGGGTGCGACCTGCAGTCCGAGCACGAGCGTTACCTCGTGGAGGAGCATTTCAAGCGCCCGGTCATCCTGATCAACTACCCCAAGGATATCAAGGCCTTCTACATGAAGCAGAACGACGACGGCAAGACGGTACGCGCTATGGACGTATTATTCCCCGGAATCGGCGAAATCATCGGCGGTTCGGAGCGCGAGGCCGATTATGGCAAGCTTCATGCAAGGGTGCAGGAGCTCGGTATGAACGAAAAGGAACTCTGGTGGTATTTGGATACCCGCCGCTGGGGTTCGGCCCCGCACTCCGGCTTCGGCCTGGGCTTCGACCGGTTGCTGCTTTTCGTGACGGGCATGACCAATATCCGTGACGTGCAGCCTTTCCCGCGCACGCCGAAGAACGCCGAGTTTTAAAACCACCTGGGAAGGCTGTTTCGTACCGGCTGCATAACCCGAACTCGAGCGTTTTCCTGTCCGGGCTGTGCGGCGCAAGTCCCGAAATCCCGCTTTTCCATACGATTTTCCGGCTGCGGCCGTTTGTGTTGTATACTAACCCCCAAGAAGAAACCAAATTCGGAATCTCTAATTCTTAATTTGGAAAAAGTATGGCTATTAATCAGAAACAGGTACTGTCGCTTCAGCAGAAGCTCTCGCCCCAGCAGATTCAGATGATCAAGTTGCTGGAGCTGCCCACCGTGCAGCTCGAACAGCGTATCAAACAGGAGATCGAAGACAATATCGTGCTGGAGGAAGAGGATCGTGCTGCCGAGGACGAGGAACAGCCCCAGCAGATTTCGGTCGACGAGTATTTGCGTGAAGACGACACCCCTTCCTATAAAAGCCGTATCAATAACTACTCGAAGGACGACAAGCAGCGCCCGGTCTTCCTGACCGAGGGACGGTCGTTGCAGGAGTACCTGATCGAGCAGCTGGGGTTCCGCAACCTTTCCGAGCGCGAGATGAAACTGGCCGTATACCTGGTCGGGAGCATCGACGAGGACGGTTACCTGCGCCGCGACCTGGAGTCCGTGGCCGACGACATCGCCTTCACGGTCGGGATCGAGACCTCGGCCGAGGAGCTGGAGAAACTGCTCGGCATCATCCATGAACTGGAACCCGCCGGCATAGGCGCCCGCAATCTCCAGGAGTGCCTGTTGCTGCAAATGGCGCAGATCCCTGTCAATTCGCGGCCCCGCCGGCTGGCGCGCAAGATACTGACTGCCTATTTCGACGAGTTCGTCAAGAAGCATTACGAAAAACTGATGTCGCGCCTGCAGGTTTCCGAGGACGATTTCCGCGAGGCCATCGCCGAGATCAGGCACCTGTCGCCCAAGCCCGGCAACCTCTATGCCGAGGGCGGAACCGACACGACGCCCTACATCATCCCCGACTTCATCCTCGACTATCAGGACGGGCATTTCCAGCTGTCGCTCAATTCGTATAACGTCCCCGAGGTGCGCGTCAACCGCCGCTATATGGACATGATCCGCGAAATGGTCGGTGCCGACGGCCTTGTCCGCGAGAAGGACAAGGAGGCGATCCAGTTCGTGAAGAACAAGATCGACTCGGCCAAATGGTTCATATCGGCCATCAAACAGCGCCACGATACGCTTATGCGTACGATGCAGACCATTCTGGACTACCAGCAGGAATATTTCAAGGACGGCGACAAGTCGAAACTGCGGCCGATGATCCTCAAGGACATCGCCGACCGCACGGGGCTGGATGTGTCGACCATCTCGCGCGTGGTGAACAGCAAGTACGTGCAGACGCAGTTCGGCATCATACTTCTGAAGTCGCTCTTCTCTGAGGCGATGCAGACCGACAGCGGCGAGGAGGTGTCGAGTTACGAGATCAAGAATATCCTGCAGGAGTGTATCGACGACGAGGACAAGCGCCATCCGCTGACGGACGAGACGCTGATGGACATCCTCAACGGCAAGGGTTACCGCATCGCCCGGCGCACGGTGGCCAAATACCGCGAGATGCTGGGTATTCCCGTCGCCCGGCTCCGCAAACAGATATAGCGAAGTTTTGACCCGGCGGCTTCGCGTACGCCCTTTTACCGGACGGCCGTGCTGCCGGAAATATGCCTTCCCGCCGGATGGACAATTGCCGGACAGCTGCGGGGCGGGAGGCCGTGATAAATTTGAATGATGTATAAGAAACTTTCGAACGGAATATCGTGGGTGCTGCACCCGTTCCTGCTGCCCCTCTACCTGATCGTCGTGCTGCTGACGCTCACCGTTTTCGCGCATTATCCCGCCAATGTGAAGTTCTACCTGCTGTGGGTTGTCGTGCTCTATGCGATGATCATCCCCCTGCTGGCGTTGGGCGTGCTGCGCTCATTGGGACGCATTTCCGACTTTAAGGTGGACAACCGGCGCGAGCGGCTGCTGCCGCTGCTGGTCGGGGCCGTCTGCTACGTGCTTTGCGCCATCACCATCGCCAAGATCCCGTCGGCGATCTTCCTGCGCAAGTTCATGATCGCCGCGGCGTGCTGCGAAGTGCTCTGCTTCGTCGTGTCGTTCTACTGGAAGATCAGCCTGCACCTTACGGCCATGGGCGCTGCCGTGGCGCTGCTGGTGGTGATGAACGTTGCGGGCGTAGGCAACATGATGGTGCCGCTGATGGTCGCCATTCTCTGTGCGGGTGCACTGGCCTCCGCACGCCTTTACCTGGGCTGCCATAACGGACAGCAGGTGCTTGCGGGTTTCTGCGGCGGCTTTGCCGTCGCGACGCTGGCTGTGCTGTTCCTGTAATCCATTTTCGGGCCGGATATGCTTCCGATGCGGGTCTCCGCACGAATCCCTCCTCGGCACGATACCCTTCGCACACGGATAATTCGCGCACGGACAATAAAAAATCCCGGGCTTCCTTGCCAGAAGCCCGGGATTTCCCATACTTAATACTTGGCTGCCGGTTATACGCAACCCTGCGCCAGCATGGCGTTGGCGACCTTCATGAAGCCTCCGATGTTGGCTCCGACTACGTAGTTGATGTAGCCGTCGGGCTGGGTGCCGTACTGCACGCATACCGAGTGGATGTTCACCATGATCGAGCGGAGTTTTGCGTCAACCTCTTCGGGCGACCAGGTGATACGCATCGAGTTCTGCGTCATTTCGAGCCCCGAGGTCGCAACGCCGCCGGCATTGGCAGCCTTGCCCGGGGCGAAGAGCAGCTTGTGCTGCTGGAAGATGCGGATGGCATCGGGGGTCGAGGGCATGTTCGCCCCTTCGGCTACGCAGATGCAGCCGTTGTCCACGAGCGCCTGCGCCTGGTCTCCGTTCAGCTCGTTCTGCGTGGCGCACGGCATGGCGATGTCGCACTTCACGCCCCACGGGCGCTCGCCGGGGTAGTACTTGGCCGACGGATAGCGGTCGGCGTACTCCTTGATACGTCCGCGGAAGATATTTTTCAATTCCATTACATATTCCAGTTTTGCCTCGTCGATGCCTTCGGGGTCGTGGATGTAACCCGACGAATCGGAGAGCGTCACGACCTTCGCACCGAGTTGCGTCGCCTTCTGGCAGGCATACTGTGCCACGTTGCCCGATCCCGAGATGCAGACGGTCTTGCCTTTGAACGACTCCTTGCGCGTGGCGAGCATCTCCTGTGCGAAGTAGCAGGTGCCGTAGCCCGTCGCTTCGGGGCGCAGCGGGCTGCCGCCCCAGTCGCGTCCCTTGCCGGTGAGCGTTCCCGTGAATTCGTCGCGCAGGCGCTTGTACTGCCCGAACATGAAGCCTATCTCACGGCCGCCGACGCCGATGTCGCCTGCCGGGACGTCGGTGTCCTGTCCGATGTGGCGCTGCAATTCGGTCATGAACGACTGGCAGAATTTCATCACCTCGTTGTCCGAGCGCCCCTTGGGGTTGAAATCCGAACCGCCCTTGCCGCCGCCCATCGGCAGCGTCGTGAGGCTGTTCTTGAAGGTCTGTTCGAAGGCGAGGAACTTCAGGATCGACAGGTTGACCGAAGGGTGGAAGCGGATGCCGCCCTTGTAGGGGCCGATGGCGCTGTTCATCTGCACGCGGTAGCCGCGGTTGATCTCGATCTCGCCTTTGTCGTTGAGCCAGGGCACACGGAAAATGATGACGCGCTCGGGTTCCGCAATGCGTTCCAGAACTTTCATTTTCTGCAATACGGGGCTCGCCACGATGTGGGGAGCCAGCGATTCGGCGACCTCGCGGACGGCCTGGTGGAATTCCGGCTCATTGGGATTGCGGAGGGTTAGTTGCGCCATGAAATCTTCGACGTACTGATGTGCTTGCTCGTTCATAGTCAATCTGTGTTTAAGGGTTTATGGAATCTGTTCGGTGGTAAAAATAATGTATCTGTTCGAGTTTTGCAAGTTCTTTAAGAAATTGCTAAAATATTTTACTTATGCCGTTTGCGACTTCTGCACCCCATCTGCTTACTGTCCGGGGGAGTGCGGGGAGCGATCGGTAAATATCCGTAATAAAAAATGACAGATCCGCCGTGAATCTGTCATTTAAAAAAAATTATGATTTTTTTTCAACTATTTCGCGTTTTCTGCCGTCCCCTTGCTGAATTCGAATCCGATGTATACGTTCTTGTACTGTTCGAGCAGGGCGACGACGGTCTCCATCGACGAGATTTTGCTGCCGTAGGATTTGATGATCTCGATGAGCTTGCCCACCGGGAAGACCAGTACCATCTTCGTCCCGCTGAGGTAGACGTGCCCCGGAACCTCGCCCAGGTCGAGCTTTTCCTTGCCGAGCTTCTCCTTGGCGAATTTCATCGCGGCTACATGGGTCGAGGGGTCGAACGTATAGGTGCCCGACAATTTGTAATTGCCCATTTGGGTACTGAATGCGCCGTCTTTGCCGAATGTGACCGAACCTGCGCCGGGCTTGATGCCCACCGTTTGGTAGACCTTGTCGAGCTGGCTCTTGACGGTACCTTCGAGTGCCGATCCTCCGAGCTGGCTCAGCAGGTCGTTGCCTTCGAATTTCACGCCCGGAGCGGAGTAGTTCCACGTCCCGACCAACGCATATTGGGTCAGTTTGCCGCCTGTCGCCTTGTCTGCGGCCTCCGTCGCGGCCTTTTTCAGTGCTTCCTGCCAGTCCTGTGCCGATGCGGCGCCGCCTGCGAGCAGCAGTGCCGCGGCGACGGACAAAAGGGTTTTCTTCATTTGGATTTTATTGGTATTTACGGTTTACAGTGTTTCGAGTTCCTTGAGCCATACGGCTGCCGAGGCGTCCGAAGGCATACGCCAGTCGCCCCGGGGCGACAGGGCCACCGAACCGACCTTCGGGCCGTCGGGCATTGCCGAGCGTTTGAACTGCTGCGAGAAGAAGCGGCGGAAGAATACCTCCAGCCATTTCCGGATCGCAGCATGGTCATAACTTCCGCGGAATGCCTGTTCGGCCAGGAACAGGATCTTCGCCGGACGATAACCTCCGCGGATGAAATTGTAGAGGAAGAAATCGTGCAGCTCGTAAGGGCCTACCAGGTCTTCGGTCTTCTGGCTGATCCTGCCGTCCTTGTCCGCCGGCAGCAATTCCGGGCTGACCGGCGTGTCGATGATGTCGAGCAGCGTGGCGCGGGCTGCCGCATCCGACTCGGTGTCGGCCACCCATTTTACCAGATGGCGCACCAGCGTCTTGGGCACCGAGGCGTTCACGCCGTACATCGACATCTGGTCGCCGTTGTAAGTCGCCCATCCCAGGGCCAGCTCGCTCAGGTCGCCCGTGCCGACCACCAGTCCGCCCTCCATGTTGGCGACATCCATCAGTATCTGCGTGCGTTCGCGTGCCTGGCTGTTCTCGTAGGCCGCCGAGCGGTCTTCGGGGTCGAGCCCTATGTCCCTGAAATGTTGCAGGCAGGCGTCGCGGATCGGGATTTCGCGCACGGTGACGCCCAGGCTGCGCATCAACTCCAGCGCATTGTTGTAGGTGCGATCCGTGGTGCCGAATCCGGGCATCGTGATGCCGATGATTCCCGTGCGGTCGAGTTGCAGCTTGTCGAACGTGCGTACCGCCACGAGCAGAGCCAGCGTCGAGTCGAGCCCGCCCGAGATGCCGACCACGGCCTTCTCGCAGCGCGTGTGTACCAGCCGCTTGGCCAGCCCGTGCGACTGTATCTGGAAGATCTCCTCGCAGCGCTGGCTGCGGTGCGCTTCGTCCTGCGGCACGAACGGCATCGGGTCGATGTCGCGGTCGAGCGCCGCCGCGCGCAGCCCTTCGGGGATTTCCATTTCGATCACGGTGTTCTCCGCCGCGCCTTCATTCACGCGGAACGAGGTGTTCCTGAGGCGTTCGAATTCCAGCCGCTCGATGTCGAGGTCGGCCACCACCAACTGCTCTTCGAGCACGAAACGCTTCGCTTCGCGCAGGATCTTTCCGTTTTCGGCGATGATGCCGTTCCCGGCGAATACCAGGTCGGTTGATGATTCGCCGAAGCCGGCCGAGCAGTAGACATAACCCCCTATCGTGCGTGCTGACTGTTGCGCTACGAGCTGCCGCAGGTAGGCGTGCTTGCCGACGGCCTCGGGCGATGCCGAGAGGTTGAAGATCACCTTCGCGCCGCTGAGTGCCATGTGCGACGAGGGCGGCACTGCCGTCCAGAGGTCTTCGCACAGTTCCACGCCGAACTCCGTGCCGTTGACCTCGAACGTGAGGCCTGCGCCGAAATCCGCAGCCTGCCCCGCGACGGGGATCGTCTCTTCGGAGATGCCTGCGCCCGATGCGAACCAGCGGTTCTCGTAGAATTCCGTATAGTCGGGGATATAGGTTTTGGGGACGACGCCCAGTATGCGCCCCTGCGTGAAGACCACGGCGCAGTTGTAGAGCGTCTGAGCGTGGCGCAGCGGGGCCCCCGCGATCATCGTCAGCGGCAACTTGCGCGTGTCGCGTACCAGCCTTGCTAACGCCTCGTCGGCCGCGTCGAGCAGTGCGGGTTGCAGCAGCAGGTCGCCGCAGGTGTAGGCCGTCAGGGCCAACTCGGGGAACGCGACGATCTCCACGCCCCGCTGTGCCGCTTCGTCGGCCATAGCGGCCATGCGCTCCGCATTGAAATCGCAGTCGCCGACCCGTACGTGCGGCACGGCTGCCGCCACTTTCAGAAAACCGAAGCTATCCATATATACGTTATGTTATTCCGCCCACAACTGCGCCAGGTTCAGGATCACCTGCTCTGCCTTGTGCATTGTGGTGAGCGAGCAATATTCGAATTTGCCGTGGAAGTTCATGCCCCCCGTGAAGAGGTTGGGGCAGGGCAGCCCCATGAACGACAGGCGTGCGCCGTCCGTACCGCCGCGTATGGGGCGTACGATCGGGTTCACGCCGGCCATTTCCATGGCCCTGAGCGCCTTGTCGATCACCTGCGGGTGCGGCTCGACCATCTTGCGCATGTTGAAATACTGGTCTTTGAGCGTCAGGGTCAGCACCCCGTCGCCGTATTTCTTCTTCAAAAGGTCGACGCAGGCCCACATGAATACCTTTTTCTGCTCGAATTTCTCCGCATCGTGGTCGCGGATGATATAGCTGACCGAGGCTTTCTCCACCGTGCCGTTCAGCCCTACGCAGTGGTAGAACCCTTCGTATCCTTCGGTGTACTGCGGACGTTCGGCGGCCGGCAGCAGCCCTTGCAGTTCGCACGCCACGTCGAGCGCATTGACCATCTTGTTCTTGGCGTATCCCGGGTGGACGTTGCGCCCCTGGATGTCGATTTTGGCGCTTGCGGCGTTGAAGTTCTCGTATTCCAGCTCACCCTCCATACCGCCGTCGACCGTGTAGGCGAAGTCGGCGCCGAAGGCCCTGACGTCGAAGAAATCGACCCCGCGGCCCACCTCCTCGTCGGGCGTGAAGCCGATGCGGATTTTGCCGTGTTTCACCTCCGGGTGTGCGAGCAGGTACTCGGCGGCGGTCATGATTTCCGCCACGCCCGCCTTGTCGTCGGCACCCAGCAGCGTCGTGCCGTCGGTATGGATCAGCGTGTGCCCCTTGAAGAACTCCAGCTCGGGGAAATCCGCGACCCGCATCGTCAGCTGGCCGTTCAATGCGATGTCGCAGCCGTCGTACTCCTCGATGACGCGGGGTTTGACGTCCTTGCCGCTCATGTCGGGCGAGGTGTCCGCATGGGCGATGAACCCGATCACCGGGGCATTCTCGCAACCCGGCGTCGCAGGGACGGTGCCCATCACGTAACCGTACTGATCCATCGAGACCTCGGTCATGCCCAATGCCTCCATTTCGTCGCGCAGGGCGGCCAGCAGTACTTTCTGTTTTTCGGTCGAAGGGAACGTCGTGCTCTCCTCCGACGACTGGGTGTCGTAGGAGACGTATTTCAGGAATCTTTCTTTTAAATCCATGGCAATATCTGTTTATGGTTTATTCCTCTTTTTTTGCCCGGAGCGTGTGCCATGCGAAATAGCCGATCAGTACGAGGTACATCGCCAGCCCCGTCCACTCGGCGGCGTTCGAGGCCGCCCAGCCGCTCAGGAACCAGTCCACCTCGGCGAATTTCAAGAGGGCGCTCACCACGCCCATCAGCGCGCCGCCGGCGATGAAGCCCGAGGCGATGAGCGTTCCGCGGTCGAAACGCGCCTTGTTGAGCCCCTCGTCCTTCGAGCGGTTCGATACGAACCATGCCACCAGGCCGCCCACGACCAGCGGTGCGTTCAGCTCCATCGGGATGAACATGCCCAGCGCGAATGCGAGGGCCGGGACACCGATCGAGGTCAGCACCAGCGCCAGTGCCGCGCCGCAGAAGTAGAGCATCCACGGGGTCTGCCCGCCCGTCATCAGGGGTTGTATCACGGCGGCCATGGCGTTGGCCTGCGGGGCTACGAGGGCGCCTTCGCCCACGAACCCGTACGATTTGTTGAGGATGATCATCACCCCGGCTACGGTCGCCGCAGCAACGAACGTGCCGAGGAATTTCCAGGCCTCCTGCTTGCGGGGCGTCGTGCCGAGCCAGTAACCGATCTTCAGGTCGGTGATGAACCCTCCGGCCATCGAGAGCGCCGTGCAGACCACGCCGCCGATGATCAGCGCCGCCGTCATGCCCGTCGTGCCGCTCAGCCCGACGCTCACCAATACCAGCGACGAGAGGATCAGCGTCATCAGCGTCATGCCCGACACGGGGTTCGTGCCGACGATGGCGATGGCGTTGGCCGCCACGGTCGTGAAGAGGAACGAGATGACGAAGACGATCAGGATGGCCGTGACGGATTGTACCCAGCCGTCCAGCAGCCCGAAGTGGAAGAATACGAAGACCGAGATGAGCGTGGCGATCAGGATCGTGAGGATCCGCTTCATCGTCAGGTCGCGCTGCGTGCGTTCTACCGCAGCCGGGGCGGTTTTGTTGCCCCCCCCCAATTCCGATACGGCCAGCCCTACGGCCTGGCGGATGATCTTCGATTGCTTGACGATGCCGATGATGCCCGCCATGGCGATGCCTCCGATGCCGAGCGGTTTGCCGATGAAGGCGAAGAGGTTTTCTGCCGTGAAGATGCTGCCGGGGTCGGCGAGGATGTCGGCGCGCGTCACGCCCAGCAGCGAGGCCAGCGCCGCGGGGTCGATCGTGTCGGCCAGCGACCCGACGAGCGGTACGACGAGGAACCACACCAGGCACGAACCCGCCGTGATGATCATGGCGTATTTCAATCCGATGATGTAGCCCAGGCCCAATACGGCGGCCGACGTGTTGAGCGAGAATACCACCTTGAACTTGTCGGCTGCCACCTGTCCCCACGCACAGATGCGCGTCGATACCGATTCCGTCCACATGCCGAACGTGCCTACCGCGAAGTCGTAGAGGCCGCCTATGAGACCCGCCACGGCCAGCAGTTTGGCCTGGTTGCCGCCCTTCTCGCCCGAGATCAGCACCTCGGTCGTGGCCGTAGCCTCGGGGAAGGGGTATTTCCCGTGCATCTCCTTGACGAAATATTTGCGGAACGGGATCAGCAGCACGATGCCCAGCAGCCCGCCAAAGAGCGACGAGAGGAACACCTGGTAAAATGCCGCGTCGAGCCCGAGGATGTAGAGCGCCGGGAGGGTGAAGATGGCACCCGCGACGATCACGCCCGACGAGGCGCCGATCGACTGGATGATGACGTTCTGTCCCAGCATGTTCCTCTTACCCATCACGTTGCCCATGCCGACGGCGATGATGGCGATCGGGATCGCCGCTTCGAATACCTGCCCGACCTTCAGGCCGAGGAAGGCCGCGGCGGCCGAGAAGACGATGGCCATGACGATACCCATCGTGACCGAGTAGGGCGTCACCTCCCTGGGCGACGACGAGGCGGTCATGATGGGCGTGTACTCTTCGCCCGGTTTGAGTTCCCGGTAAGCGTTCTCGGGCAATGACGTAAGTTGTTTTTCCTGTTCCATTTATTGAGGTTCTTTGATGTACTTGTCCAGGTCTTTGAGAATGTAGTAGCGGTTCAGCGACGCCGGGGCTTTCTTTGCGTCGAGATAACTGTATATCGCGCCGACGGCAGCCGCGAGGCGCAGCCGTTCCGCGTGCTGCTCCGATGCGGCCACCATGTCGAAGAGCAGTTCGGCGAACTTGTCCAGTTCCTGGTCGCCGAACCCGTATTCGTCCGTAAGCCGGCCGATGAAATCCGCCTCATCCAGCAACGTGTCGATGTCGATGTCCAGTTTCTCGGCCAGCTCCGTCTTGGCCGTCGTCTGTATCTGCTCCGGGGAGGCCGATTGTCTCATCAGCCCGATTTTGGCCATCAGGGCGGCGATCAGCTCCCCGATCCTGTTGATCTCCCGTAAGATATAATCTTCCATGTCCTTAGCGGTTGTCGCCGCTGCCCGAGATGATGTGGCGTTGCATGCGCGAGCGGAGTTTGTCGACGTTCATCTGCGCCACGTCGTCCAGTTCGTACCCCAGGTCGCGGGCGAGCGTCGCGCAGTACCACAATACGTCGCCGATCTCCTTGACGATCTCCAGCCGCTTTTCGTCCGTGAACTCCTCGTGGGCGTCGCGGATGACCTTTTTGACCTTGTCGGCCACTTCGCCCGCCTCGCCCGTAAGCCCGAGCGTGGGGTAGATGATGCGACGATTTTCGGGATAGATTGCCGTTTCGAGTGCGTGCTGCTGGTATTCGTTGAGTGTCATGGTTTTGATTTTGAGCGTGAATATTGGGTGGTACCGAGGGCAAAAATAGCAAAATAATTTAAAAATACGCATAAAAAAGCCCCTGTTCCTATGGAACAAGGGGCAAAGGATTTTTCGAGGGGGCGTGCGTGCGGACATTCTGTTGCCGTTGCCGTACATTGCCGAGTGCCGCATGCCGGCTGGCAGTGGAGGCCGGACGGTCTGCTGCCGTCCGCGGCCGTGCCGGGGTACGGGTTCAGCGCCGGCGCCGGCTGTGCGGGCCCCCGGCATGATTGCCGTCTGCACGGCATTTCCCGTTATTTCAGCCTGCGGAGTTTGCGGTCTGCGTCGGTAGCCTCGCGTATGGAGATTGCAAAGCCTCCGCCGCGCGCCATCTCCACGTCGAGTTCCGTGCGTTGTCCGACCTTCCCGGTGCGGATGACATATGCCTGCGGGTTGGTCTGGTAATCGGCATCGGGAGCATCGGCGTAGAGTGTCGCCACATACTCCTTGCCGGGGTCGAGGTAGTCGAACGGGAGCGTCACCGTACGGCGGTTCTCGTCCGTCACGCCGCCCACGAACCACTCGCCCGTGACTTTGGCCTTGCGCGCCACGACGATGTAGTCGCCCGGCTCGGCCAGCAGGTAGCGGCTCTCGTCCCAATCGACGGCCACGTCCTTGATGAATTGGAACGCGTCCATGTATTTCTCATAGTGTTCGGGCAGGTCTGCCGCCATTTGCAGCGGCGAGTACATCGTCACGTACAACGCCAGCTGGTTGGCGAGCGTCGCGTTGACGTGCGAGTGGTTGCCGGGGTTGACCTCCGCGACGTCCATTACGAAGATGCCGGGCGTGTAGTCCATCGGGCCGCCCTGCAGGCGCGTGAAGGGCAGGATCGTCACATGGTGGGGCTTCGTGCCGCCGAACGCCTGGTACTCCGTGCCGCGTGCCGACTCGTTGCCGATCAGGTTGGGGTAGGTGCGGCAGAGGCCCGTCGGGCGCACCGCCTCGTGGGCGTTGACCATGATCTTGTGGTCGGCGGCCCGGCGGACGGCATAGAGGTAGTGGTTGTTCATCCACTGCCCGTAGTGGTGCTCGCCGCGGGGCAGGATGTCGCCCACGTATCCGCTCTTGACCGAGTTGTACCCGTATTTGTTCATCAGGCGGTAGGCCGCTTCCAGGTGGCGTTCGTAGTTGCGCACCGAAGCCGACGTTTCGTGGTGCATCATCAGCCGGATGCCTTTCCCGTGCGCATATTCGTTCAGCGCGGCGATGTCGAAATCGGGGTAGGGGGTCACGAAATCGAAGACGTAATCCTTCGTGTGCCCGAACCAGTCCTCCCAGCCGACGTTCCAGCCTTCGACGAGCAGCTGGTCGAACCCGTGCGCCGCCGCGAAGTCGATGTAGCGCTTCACGTTCCCGTTGTTGGCGCCGTGGCGGCCGCTGGGCCTGCACCGGGCGTAATCCGTCACGCCGAGCTGTACCGACGGCACGTCGCGCGTATAGGCCCAGTCGCTCTTGCCGGTGATCATTTCCCACCATACGCCCATGTATTTCACGGGCTTGATCCACGAGGTGTCAGTGTAAGCGCACGGCTCGTTGAGGTTCAGGATCAAATGCGAGGCGAGGATGTCGCGGGCGTCGTCCGAGACCGTCACCGTGCGCCACGGGGTGTGGCAGGGCGCCTGCATGTAGCCTTTCCACCCCTGTGCGTCGGGCGTAAGGTGCGAGGTGAAGATGAAATTCCGGTCGTCCAGGTCGAGGTGCATGCACGCATAGTCGACCAGCGCCGCTTCGTGGATGTTGATGTAGAGCCCGTCGTCGCTCTTCATCTGCAGGGCCGTCTGTACGCCCGTGGGCGAGAAGGGCGTCTGCGACGAGTTGGGCGTGATGGCGCCGGGCATCAGCTCCCGTATCTGCGAGAGCTTCGACTCCGTGTAGTCGTACTCCTGCGTGTCGTAGTCGCCCGGGATCCAGAACGCCGTGTGGTCGCCCGTCATGGCGAACTGTGTTTTCTCCTCGCCGATGACGAAATAGGTCAGCGACTCCTGTTCGGGGAATTCGTAGCGGAATCCTAGCCCGTCGTCGTAGAGCCGGAAGCGGATCGTCATGTCGCGGCCTGTCGCGGCCTGCCGCAGCGTGACGGCCATTTCGTTATAGCGGTCGCGGATCTCGGCCTGCTCGCCCCATACGGGACGCCATGTCTGGTCGGACTCGCTGCGGGCCACCTGCCCGAGGGTGAACCCGTCGTAGAGCGATACCGGGCGCCCTGGTTCGCCCTTGCGGATTTCAGCCCCGAATTCCAGCTTTGGGGCTTCGCCGCGCAGTTCGAGCCCCATGCCGCTGGGCAGGATCACGGGGCGCTCCTTGTAATCGAGCGTATAGGTGGGGCGGCCTCCATCCGCCAGGCTGAATTCCAGGCGGAGGCGGCCGTCGGGCGAGAGGAGCGTCTCCTGTGCCGTGCAGGCTGCACCGGCCAGCAGCGCGGAGATATATAAAAATATTTTCTTCATGGTTCGGTCTTGTTATTTACGTTTGAATTCTACGATCAGCGCCTGCCGCGGGCCGACCGTGGTGGTATCGTCCACCTCCGTGGTTTCGCCCGTCAGGACGTTGCGCCCGTCGCTCAGCCCCGAGGCGATCTCGGCATAGTGCGACCACGGCACCTGTTTCTTGCCCCGCGAGTTGTTGATGAAGACGAATACCGCGTCGGTGTCGTCATAACGGAAATAGGCGTAGGTGTTGTCGCGCGAGAGGAAGTGCATCGTGCGGCCGTTGTGGATCACGGGCTTCGACTTGCGCCATTGGAAGAGCCGCTGCGTGTAGTCGAAGAGCCCCGCCTGTACGGCATCGCGCTGCGCGGGGTCGAACAGGTTCACCGCGTCGCCCTCCCAGCCGCCGGGGAAATCCACGCGCAGCCCGCCGTGTCCCTGCGAGAGGTCTTTCGAGGTGAACATCATCTCGTCGCCCGAGAATATCTGCGGGATGCCGCGCATCGTGGCCAGCATCGCCATCGAGAGTTTCAGCCGGTCGGGGTTTCTGCGTACGATGTCGCCGATGCGGTCGGTGTCGTGGTTGGCGACGAAGATCATCATTTTCGACAGGTCATGGTAGACGAAATCGTGCGACAGGCAGTCGTAGACGCGCGTCATGCCCTCGCCCCAGCGGAGCGAGTCGGTGGGCAGCGCCCGGCAGATGGCCTCCTGCAGCGGGAAATCCATGATCGACGGCAGGTGCGAGTCGAAGCCGTCCTTGTTGGGATTGCCGCCCTGCCAGTATGCCAGTTGCGGGATCGACGACGTCCAGCATTCGCCCACGATGTTGAAATCGGGGTATTCCCTGCGTACGGCCGCGCACCACTCGCTCATCGGCACCTTTTCGTTGTAGGGGTAGGTGTCGACGCGGAACCCGTCCAGGCCGGCATACTCGATCCACCACACGGCCCATTGCTTGAAATATTGCAGCACGTAGGGATTGTCGAGGTTCATGTCGGGCATCGACGGCACGAACCAGCCGCTCTCCTGCAGGTCGAGGTCGTAGCGCGAAGCGTTGGGATCCATGTTCGTCGAGAAGCAGACGTTCGTCCCGGTGTATTCGGGGAACTGGTGTATCCAGTCCCTGAAAGGCAGGTCTTTCATCCACCAGTGGCCCGTGCCGCAGTGGTTGGTGACGATGTCCATAATCACCTTCAGCCCGTGCTCGTGGGCTTTGCCGACGAACTCCCTATACAGTTCGTTCGAGCCGAACCGGGGGTCTATGCGGTAGTAGTCGCCGCAGGCGTAGCCGTGGTACGAACCTTCGGGTTCGTCGTCCAGCAGCAGCGGCGTGGGCCATACGGCCGTGGCGCCCAGCCCTGCGATGTAATCCAGGTGGTCGATCATCCCCTGCAGGTCGCCCCCGTGGCGGCCGAAGAAGGCGCTGCGGTCGGCGCGCTCCCGCGTGTGGGGCGTCGAGTCGTTCGACGCATCGCCGTTGGCGAAGCGGTCGGGCATCAGGAGGTAGATCATGTCGGCCGTGGTGAAACTCCTGCGTGCGGCCGAGCCTTCGGCGCGTGCCGCAATCTCATAGGGAACCTTGAACTGTCGTTCCCCCTGCGAGAATACGAGGTAGTAGGTGCCCGGCTCCGCGTCGGGTTTCACCTCCACGTCCACGAATAGGTAATTGGGACTGTCGGCTTTGTGGCGGGCCTTCACCCCGACGCCCTGTCCGCCTTCGATGCGGACGTCGTATGCCGCGATGCCGGCCCCGTTGACGAGCAACTGGAGCGGGGTCTGCATTCCCGTCCACCACGAGAGGGGTTCGACGCGGGTAACCTCGCCCGAGGCGTCTGCCACCGAGGCGGGGTCGAATGCGGACTGTCCTGTCCCTGTGCAGGAGAGCAGTCCGGCTGCTGCGAGTGTCATGAAAAATCGGTTCAAAATATCGTCGTTTGTAAAGTTAGCAAAAAATCGGTTTCCAGCGATTCCCGTTTCGCCCGGGGCATCCCTGTGCTTCTCGGATGGTTTACTGTCTATTCCCGTCGGGTTCTATCGGGTTCCCGGCGCTGTTTCCGCGCATCCCCGGCGCATGTCCGCAACCTTTATCTCCTGTCTTGTGCGAAGACCAGCCACTGCCATGCGGGAAGCACGGTGCGGGTGCCGCCCGTGTATTCCTTCCCGGTGAAGAACTCGCGGCGTGAGCCCTCGAACGGCAGGTCGAATGCGACCTCCTCCGCACTGAGGTTCGCAGCGACTGTCACCTCGTTGCCGCCGGCCGTACGGGAAAACAGCATCAGGCCGTCGGGTGTTCGTTCGCCGAGCGGGTATGCGGCCTGCCCGCCGCGTTCCCCGGCTGCGAGCGCCGGGTTCTCGTGGCGCAGCCGGATCAGGGCGGCGTAGAAATCCGTAAATCCGTTGCGTTCCCACGCGGGGACGGGGTCTTTCTCGAAGAACTCGAAGCGGTGGTCGAACCCCATCTCCTGTCCGGTATAGACGAGCGGCTGCCCGTTGGGCAGCGTGAAGGTCAGCAACGCCATCACGCGTGCCGCGTCGCCCATGCGCTCGAATTCCGTCCCGGCCCACGAGTTTTCGTCGTGGTTCGAGGTGAACATCAGGCGGAACGCCTCGCGCGGCATGGCAGCGGCATCCCTGGCGACGTAGGCACGCAGGTCTGCGGCGCTTTTCCGTCCCTGTGCGATGTCGTTCAGCAGGTGGTGCAACTCCCACGCATACGAGGCGTCGAACGCCCCGTCGTGCAATGCGGGGGCTTCGCCCTCGGCGAGCAGGTAGATGCCGGGGTACTCCTTCCGCAGTGCGGGCAGCGTCTGCTGCCAGAAGTCGATGGGTACCTCGCACGCCATGTCGCAGCGGAATCCGTCGATGCCGCGGTCGAGCCAGAAACGCATGGCGGCCGCCATTGCGGCACGCATGTCCGCGTTGCCGTAGTCGAGCTTGGCGATGTCCGTCCAGTCGTACTGCACGATGGTGTTGCCCAGCGAGTCACGTACATACCAGTCGGCCGGGCGCTCCTCGATCCAGCGGGCATCGGGCGAGGTGTGGTTGGCCACCCAGTCCAGGATCACGCGCAGCCCGAGTCTGTGGGCTTCGGCCATGAACCGATCGAAATCCTCCAGCGTGCCGAATTCGGGGTTGACGGCTTCGTAGTCGGAGATGGCGTAGTACGAGCCGAGGGTTCCCTTGCGCTCCTTGACGCCGATGGGGTAGACGGGCATCAGCCAGACGACGTCCACGCCCAGCTCTCTGAGCCGGGGCAGGTGGCGTGCGGCCGCCGCCAGCGTCCCTTCGGGGGTGTACTGGCGCACGTTCATTTCGTAGACGACCGAGTTGTAACTCCAGTCGGGGTGGGCGGCCGGTTGCTGCGGCCGTGTGCCGCAGGCAACCAGTACCATTGCGAGAAGTAATGCGGGCAAGCGTTTCATGGCGTGTCGTTTAGAGCGTGAATACCACCGACGACCAGGCGCCCATGAGCAGTTTCGACGAAGCGTCGCCGCGCTGAAGTTTCACTTCACCTGAGACGCCTACGGCCTTGTCCGGTTGGTCGGGAAGGGTCAGTATCTGCTCCTCCCGGCCGAAGTTGTGCACGACGAGCATCCGTTCGCCGTCCAGCTCGCGGTACCAGGCCGCGATGGATTGCTGCGAGGTGTTGCCGTCGTTGTAGACCGGGTGTTTGACCATCTTGCCCTGTGCCAGCACGGGGTAGGTGTTGCGCAGCCGGGCGAACGTGCGGTAGAGGTTGAGCAGCGAACCGTCGTCGTCGGCCTGTGCCTCGACCGAGATCGCCGGGGTCAGCATCTGCATGTCGATCTTGCCCGAGAGGCTTCCCGAAGCCAGTTCGTTGCCCGCCTTGTCCCACAGGATCGGGGTGCGGACATATTCGTCGCCGTTGGATTTGGTGCCCCAGTACCCGAGCTCTTCGCCCTGGTAAATGTAGGGTGCGCCCTGCGCTGTGAGCAGCACGGCGGCCGCCACCTTCATCTTTTCGGCGGACTGCCCCAGGTCGGAGCCCGTGCGATCCTCGTCGTGGTTCGAAAGTTTCGTGGCTTCGATATAATCGCTGCGGTACTGTGCGTAGAGGGGCTGCACGTCGAGGATGTCCTTGACGAAATAGCATCCGATGCCGTTTTGCAGCGCCCATTTGAGCTTGTACCAGAACGTGAATTCGAACAGCGCCGGCAGCCCCCGGTAATAGGGTGCCGCCTTGTCCGCTTCGTCGAGCATCTCGCCCACCATGTAGAAATCGCCCTCTCCGCCGGCGGCCTTGTAGCTCTCGTTCATGCGGTCGTAGAATTTTTTGAGGAACGTGGGGTTCTCGTCGTTGTAGGCGTTGTGGTAGATGTGCTTCACGGCATCGAGGCGGAACCCGTCCACGCCCATGCGTACCCACTTGTCGGCCGCTTCGGTGACGGCCTTGAACGCCCCGGACTGTTCGGCCTGGGCGGCCTTGCCGTAGTTGAGGTCGGCGAATGCCGCCGTCCAGAAGTGCGAATGGTACATCGTCGGCAGCGAGAACTGCACGTTGGCCGGGTCGGCCGAACGGTTCGACATCAGGGTGAAGGGCTCCCCGAACCGGATGATCGTCCGGTTGTCCGGGGCGCCGTATTTGGTGCCTGCGGCCCACGACGTGGTCGAGGTGCGGACGAGGAATCCCCAGTCGGAATCGAAGTCGAGCGTCAGTTCGTAACTGTTGCCGCCCCTGGCGTAGAAGCGTTTGCTCGTGCCGTTGCCGAAATAGAGGTATTTGTCGTCCGCGCCGCCCTGCGTATTGTCCGCATCCGCGGCATCGGTCGTTTCGGTAACGGTCACCGTCGGGCTGTCGGCATTTGTCCAGTCGAGCACGAACTTGAAGCGCCCGGCGGCACCCGCCCCCGTGTCGGTCGAGAACCATTGTCCGGCATCGTAGCCTGCGGCGCCTTCCGTGGCGATCTGGTCGATCCGCCCGGCCGCGATGTCGGCCTGCGGGTCTTCGGAGAAGATATAGCGGTCACGGTAAGGGCTCCCTTCGGACGCGGCGGCCGATTTGAACCACGGGTGGTCTTTGCCCGTATGGTTGAGCACGTAATCCAGGTAGACCCGGATGCCGCGGGCATGGGCCGCGTCGATGAATGCCCTTAGGTCGGCGTCCGTCCCGAAGGCGGGGTTGACCGCCTCGTAGTCGAGCACGTCGTAACCGTGGTACGAAGCCGCCGGATGGATCGGCGAGAGCCATACGGCCGAGGCGCCGAGTGCGTCGATGTAGTCGAGCCGCCGGGTCAGCCCCGGCAGGTCGCCCACCTTGTCGCCGTTGCCGTCGGCGAAGCTGTATACCAGCAGCTGGTAGCTTATGTCGGCGCGTTTGCGGTTGTCCCACGCATCGGGCTGGGCGACGACCTGCTCGCCCTCGAAATCCTGGGAGGCATCGCCGCTCTGTGTCACGGTGACGACGACCGGATCGCAGCCCGGGGCGGTGAAGGTAAGCGTCGCGGAGCGTTTCGACGACTCGTTGGCGGTCGCCGTGACCGCGAACGACGTGGAGGTTTTGCCCGATGTGAGGGCCGGTGTGCACCATGCGGTATTGTCGCTCTGCGTCAGCGACCACGCGCCCGCATCTGTGCGCAGGTCGAGCAGCCGGCTGCCGCCTGCGGCTTCGAATTCTATCTCCGTGGGGGTCACGGAGAGCATACTGCCGCCGGTATCGCCGGTCTTGTCGTCGCTGCACGACACGGATACGGAAAGTACGAGTGCCAGCAGCAGGAAAAGAAATTTTTTCATAGCGGAATCTCGGTTAAAGTTCGTTTCGGGGCCTGCCGTCCGGTCAGGGACGGCAGGCCAGAAACGGGACGGCAACCTCTGTGTGCCGTCCCGTGAAAGGGTGGCCGTTATTCGGCCTCTGCCGGGGTCTTGCCCTCGGACATGATGTATATCTGCGAATTCGCGAGGTCGAAATAGATGTCGTAGGTGCCGTCGAGCTGGACTTTCATGTTCTGCGAACCGCCGCTGGTGATGATGTCGACGGCCTTGTTGATGTCGACCGCACCGCCCGACGCCGTGCCGTAGTTCTTGGAGTCGTCCCAGGCGTTGTTGAAGCGGATCTTGAACTCGCTGGCGGTGGTCAGGGCTACGCCTTTGCGAACGAGGTAGGCGCCCTCCTCGCTCATGGAGAAGTCGCCCAGGTCACCCCATCCGGTGATGTTGCCGACCAGTCCCCATGTGTCGGCGACCAGCTCGGGCTTGGCGCCTGCGGCCATCACGTAGGCGCGTCCCGCCTCGGGCAGCAGCCAGTAGTCGTACGTGCCGGCTTCGGCGATCACGGCATTGACCTTGTCGGCGGAAACCTTGAAGGCCGAGCCGATCGTGCAGGTGTAGGGGCTGCTGCCGGCGAATGCGGCGTCGGCCCCGATCCACTGCGACTCGTCGCCGCTCTTGAAGAGGAATTCCGAGTTGGCGGCTACCTCGACCCCTGCGGCCTTGTAGGCCACGATGTTCGAGCTGGCGCTCTCCATGGCCGTCGGGCCCCAGTCGGGGGTTGCGACGGTCTGGCCGTGGATGTACCAGTCGGCCTTTTCCGGCCCCGGGTCGGGTTCTTCGCCGCCGCCCGTGCCGTAGTCGCCGGCATTGAGTTCGTAGGTGATCTCCGCAGAGTTGTTCAGGGTTGCGTATACGCGGTAGTTGCCCGCCGTGGCCTTGATGTTGTCGCCGTTCTGCGAAAGGCGTCCGTCCGCCCCGCCGAAGTTTATCGCCCAGTCGTTGTCCGCACGGAATTTGAATTCCCCGGCGGTCAGTGTGACGTCGACCCAGAAACGCTGTTTTTGGGTGTCGAAATTCATCTCCGTGTCGGTGTCCCAGCCGCCCGGAGTGGCATCGCCGATAATACCCATTGAGTTGAACGACAGTTTATTGCTTAACGTTAATGTCGAACGGTCGAATACGAAGCGGTAGAAGCGCTTGGAATAGACCATGATGTTTCCGGAACCGCCGCTGGAGATCAGCGTGATCGACGGGGCTTCCGTTTCCGGAGCCGCAGCATCACCGTCGGTGCCCCAGTTGCAGGCATCGTTCCAACCGGCTTCGCCGCTCAGTTTGAAGCCGTTGGCGGCTTTTTCGCCCAAGTCAACGATAGCTTCGTAGGTGACCTCGTCGCCGGAGAAACAGAACAGTCCCTGTGCGTTGTCGAAATTCCAGCCGCAGTAATCGCCGATTACCCAGACCTGGGGATAGGTACGCTCGGCCGTCGTCACGGTCATGCGGACGGTGGCGGGGGCGGAGTAGAATTTCTCGAAGTCGGTGCCGATCGTGGCGCTGATGTAGAAATCCACGTCCGTAGGTTCGCCCGAGGGAACCCCCAGGCCGCCGTCTTCCACGGACAGCGCAAGGATGTTGTTGAGGCTTTCATAGGTCTGTTCCGACGAGGTGCCGTTCATACCCGTGAAGAGCACCAGTTTCGCACCGTCGTTGTACGAGGCTTCGATCGAGTAGTTGATCTGGGTGCGGACGCCGAAGTCGGCGGCGTCCCAGGTGAAGGTCTGCGTCGAGCCCATGTTGTCGGGCGTAATGACGATCTCCCCGGGCAGCGCATGCAGCACGGGCGCCACGACCTTGTCGGGGTCGTAGGCCTTTACCTCGTCGAGCTTTTGGCAGGCGGAGAGGAGTCCCGTCGCAGCCGCCAGCATCATCGCATATCGTGTAATTTTCATAGTCGTACGATTTTTAGGGTTGGTTATTTATCGGTTGCGTTTCCGTAGCCGGGATTCTGGTGCAGTTCGGGGTTGGAAGCGAGCTCCGACGAAGGGATGGCAAAGATTTTCATGTAATCATCGAACCCCTGTCCGGTGAAGGTGCCGCCCTTGTATGTCCAGAGGAACGACGGGGTGGTGAACTTGCCGTAGCGGATCAGGTCGGTGCGGCGGTGCCCCTCCCACATCAGCTCGCGGGCACGCTCCTCGAGCAGGTAGTCGGCCGTGACCGACGAGGGGGCCGATACCCCGGCGCGGTCGGTCAGCTCCTTGAGCTTCGGCAGCGCGGTGTTGGCCTGTCCCAGGTTCATGCAGGCCTCGGCGTAGATCAGGTAGATCTCGCCCAGGCGGATCATCGGGAAGTCGATGTCGCTGTATGCCTTCGATGCAGCCGTGGCAAGGAATTCGTCGTTGGTCATGTTGTGGGGGATATTGTTGAACTTGAGGCAAGTCCACCCGTTGAGGAAGACATAGAGCGCATCGTTCATCGACTCCTGGCGGCCTTTGATGTAGAACATTCCGCCGCGTTTGTCACTGACCGTATATTCGCCCGTGGTGTAGTCCGCGTTGCGGGCGTTGAAATATTTCTGCACGTATTCGTAGGGTACGCGGATGCCGGCCCAGCCGTTGTTCACGCCGTTGATCTTCTGTTCGGCCGTCACGTCGGTGGCGGCGATGGCTGCCAGCGTCAGGTACGACGTGCCGCCGTAGGACTGCGTCTGCTCGGCGTCGTATGCCACGCCGAAGATGATCTCCTTCAGGGCGTCGGCGTTCTCGCCGTTGTCGCCGCGGAAGAGGTCGGAATACTCCGGGCAGAGCGAGTAGCCCATGCCGAAGATCGCTTCGCAGGCGGATTTGGCCTCCGTCCACATCGGGGTGCCGGCATAAACCTCGGCATTGAGGTACATGCGGGCCAGCAGGCCGTTGACCGCACCCTTGTCGGCACGCGGGTAGTTCGAGCGTGCGGCAGGCATCGCGCTTTCGTCCGAAGCCAGGTCGGTCAGCTCCGAGATGCAGTAGTCGAAGACATCCTTGCGCGAGGCCTGTTTGGGGTTCACACCGCCGCCGAAGGGCGAGGTCTCGGTCGTGAACGGCACGTCGCCGAACACGTCGAGGGCGATCCAGTAGAAATAGGCGCGCAGGAAACGGGCCTCGGCACGGAAGCTCTGGATCCTGGCGGCCAGTTCGCTGCTCACGCCGCGGTCGGAGAGTTTGTCCGAGGCGGTCTGGCGCAGGTACTCGTTCACGTAGGCGATGCCCTGCAACGTACGTACGTAGACGGCGTAGGTCGCGTCGTTGTCGGCGTCGGACCACGTGTCGGTATTCATGGCGCGTACCCAGGCGTCGTTCTCCCAGGCGCATTTGCAGGCGTCGGCCGTAACCTCCTGGATCGTCCAGAATGCGCGGATGAGCTCCGAGGCGCCGCCGTCGCTGACCTGCAGGTCGGTGGTGTCGTTCGAGACGAAATTGAAATAGAGTTTGGTGAGCCCGGCCAGGTAGCCGTTCTCGTCTTTCCCGTAGACGGTCTCCGAGGTCGAGTCGGACGGGTTGAGGGGCAGGGTGTCGAGATCCCCGATGCACGAAGTGAGCAGCATCGTTGCGCCTGCCGCCGCCAAGGCGAAATGTTTTATGTCGATTTTCATGGTTCGTTCGTTTTTAGAAGTTTACATTCAGACGCAGCGAATAGGTGCGCGGGCGGGGCCAGATCGAGCCGTCGATGCCGTTGACGCCCGGTATTTCGGGGTCTACGCCGCTGTAATCGGTGATGACGAATACGTTCTGCACGCCGAAGGCGACGCGCATCGAGCCCTTCCAGTTGCCAATCTTGTTGAACGTGTACCCGAGGTTGATGTCGTCCATGCGGAAGAACGAAGCGTTTTCGAGGAACATGTCCGAATACCACTGCTCGCCGCTGTTGGCCTTCGTAAAGCCGGTCTTCTTGACCAGCCGTGCGAAGTTGGGCAGGTTGCCGGCGTTGATGTCGATGTTGGACGTCGAGTTGGCCGAGGCGAAGTCGTTGAAGACCCAGTTGCCCGCCGAACCGTGGCCGTTGAAGCCGAAGTCCCAGTTCTTGTAGCTCAGCTTGAGGCTGATGCCGTAGAAGAAGTCGGGGTTGGGGCTCTTGTCGGTCATGTAACGGTCGCCCTGGTCGATCTGGCCGTTCTTGTTGCGATCCACCAATGCGTTCTGGATCGGCTTGCCGTCCTGGTCGTAAACCTGCTGGAAGCAGTAGTAGGTGTAGGGTGCATAACCCACCATGTGGCGCTGGAGCAGGTTGCCCGTACCCTTGGTGATGCTGCTCACCTGGATGGCGTAGTCGGGGTCGTCGGTGTTGTTGAGCTTGGTGAACTCGGTGTGCTGGAACGTGCCGTTGAAGCCGACCGTGAGGTTCCAGTCCTTGGTCTGCACGGGGATGAAATTCAGGTTGAACTCCACGCCCTTGTTCTCCATCGAGCCGATGTTGGTGAGCACCGTGTTGCCGAAGTTCGAGCCCATGGGGGTGATGACGTTGTTCAGGAGGTCGTCCGTCTGGCGCAGGTACCAGTCGACGCTGCCGTTGATGCGCCCGCCGAGGAACCCGAAGTCGAGGCCGACGTTGTAGGTCGTCGTGGTCTCCCATTTGATGTTGGGGTCGTAGGCGCCCGGCGTGAGGTAGAACATGTGCCCGGCGCTGCCCATGTAATAGGTCTTATAGACGTCGGTCGACATGTAGTAACGCGCCAGGTAGGGATAATTGGAGCCGATCTCCTGCTGCCCGGTCTGCCCCACGCCGACGCGCAGCTTGAGGGCCGAGACGGCACGCGAATCCTTCAGGAAATTCTCCTCGGCGATGTTCCACGCAAAGGCGCCCGAAGGGAAGAGGCCCCAGCGGGTATCCTTCGAGAAACGCGATGAGGCGTCGTCACGCAGCGTGAAGGTGAAGAGGTATTTCGAGGCGATCGAATAGTTCAGGCGTCCGTAGAACGAGAGCAGGTAATTCTCCTGGCGGTTGAACGGGTAGCGCGAATCCTCGCCCTTCTGCTCGTGCGTCTCGTTGAAATAGGATACCGAGTGGTCGGAACTGTAGAAATGCTGCCACGAATAACCGGCCATCACGTCGAGGTGGTGGATGCCCCACTCCTTATTGAAGTTGGCGTAGAATTCGAGCAGCTGGTTGCGGCGGAAGTTCGTCGTCCACGAATACTGTCCCCAGCCGCGGGCCTCGGTGTCGGTGTATGCCTGGAACGAGCCGGGGTTCACGCCGTCGTAGGTCTTGGCGCTCGATACGTCGAGGCCGAGGTTGAGGTTGAAGCGCAGCGCCTCGAAGCCGTGAACCTTATAGTCGATCTGGGCGTTGCCGATGAAACGCTTGGCACGCGCCGTATTGTCGCGGTCGTAGAGCTGCGAGAGCGGGCCTGCGCCCAGCAGGGTGTTGGGCGTGAAGTCCTCGCCGCGGCCCGATCCGTAGTTCCAGTATCCGTTGGTGGTCGTGTAGTCGATCGAACCGTCGTCGTTGCGGAAATAGGGGTCGATCGTGGGGTTGAAGAAGGCCGCCGAACCCACCACGCCGCCCGAGGCGTAGCGCTGCGACGTGATGACGCCCTTGGCGTTGAGGTTGACCGTGAGGTGCTTGTCGAAGAAGTTGGGCGAGAGGCTCAGGTCGAGCGTCCCGCGTTCGTATTTCGATGTTTCGAGCGTACCCTGCTGGTTGGTGTAGCCCACCGATGCGCGGTAGGGCATGCGGTCGTTGATGTTGCCGATCAGGCTGACGTTGTGGTCATGCGAAATGGCGGTGCGGAAGACCAAGTCCTGCCAGTTGGTGTTCTTGTCGCCGAGCATCGACTGCACCTTGTCGCCCGTGGTCGTACCTGCGGGGTATACCTGGTCGATGTAGGTGCGGAACTCGCCGGGCGACATCACGGGCAGCTCGTCGGAGTTGGTCTGGACGCTCACGCTGCCGCTGTACGATACGCGGGGCGTGTTGCCGCGCCCCTTCTTGGTGGTGACGAGGATGACGCCGTTCGAGGCGCGCGAACCGTAGATGGCCGCCGCCGAAGCGTCCTTGAGCACGGTGAAGGATTCGATGTCGTTGGGGTTGATCGTCTCCAGCGGGTTGGCCATACCCTTGCCGCCGTCGACTGCGATGGGCACCCCGTCGATCACGATCAGCGGGTCGTTCGAGGCGTTGAGCGAAGCCGCACCGCGCACGCGGATGGTGGCGCTCGATCCGGGGCCTCCGTCGCCGGGGATGATATGCACGCCCGGAACCTTACCCTTGAGCATGTCCTGTGTGGAGACCACGGCGCCGCGGTTGAACTCTTCGGCCTTGATCGCCACGACCGAACCGGTCATGTCGTTCTTCTTGACCGTACCGTAGCCGATCACCACCACGTCGTCGATACCCATGGCATCCTCTTCGAGCGTGAGGTGCGCCAGCAGCGACGAACTGGCCACCAGGCTGACGGTCTTGTAACCGACATAGCTGACCTCGATGACCGACTCGGGGCCGGCGGCGCGGATGGCATAGTCGCCGTCGATGCCCGTCGAGACACCGTTGGTCGTGCCCTTTTCGACGACGGTAGCGCCCAGGATCGGCATCCCGGACTTGTCGACAACTACGCCTTTTACCTCATAACCAGCGTTTTGCGCCAGCGTGAGGGGGGGGGTAAATTGACATATGAGCAAGATACCCGCACACATAGTTAAAAATCGTTTCATAAGAATTTTGGTTAGTTTATAAGTTGATTTTATGGATTGTAGGTCATTGGGCCTTGTGTTCTTTGACCAGGAAGACCGACACGGCGGCCAGCAGCATGAATACCCCGGCGAGCGCCAGCATGTCGGCCGCATCGGAGGCGAAGCAGTACTTGACGATGGCACCGCCGGTCAGTCCGATGACGATCTGGGGGACGGTGATCGTGAAATTGAAGATACCCATGTATACGCCCATGCGGCGTGGCTCGACCGCGCGCGACAGGATGGCGTAGGGCATGGCGAGGATGCCCGCCCAGGCGATGCCGATCCCCACCATCGGGAGCATCAGCGCGTACTGGTCGTGCAGCAGGCACAACCCCGCGAAGCCCAGCGCCCCGGCGAGCAGGCAGGCCGCGTAGACGGGTTTGTTGCCGTAGCGCGCGGCGACGCGCCCGAGGAACAGGGCGGCGATGCAGGCGGGGATGGGGTAGGTGCCGTTGAGCACGCCGACCCATGTCTGCGTGGCGCCGGCCGAGAGCACTTCGCCCGTGGCATGGTCGGTGACTACACCCGTGATGGCGGGTTTGAGGTAAGTCCACATCAGGAAGAGCGCCGCCCACGAGAAGAACTGCGTGACGCCCAGCCGCACCATCACGCCGGGGACGTTGCGCATGAGGCCGACGAAGCTCACCGGTTTGGCGTCCTCCTCGGAGAGGTTGTTGTAGCGGGCGAACTCCCCGGGCGGATATTCCCGTGTCTTGAACGAGGTGACGAGCACCGTGAGCAGCAGGATCGCGCCCCCGGCATAGTAGGAGTAGGCGATGTGCGGCGAAACATGCCCCGGAGCGGCCTCGTCCGACACGCCGAGCCATGTCATGACGAGCGGCAGGATAGCGCCGACGACCGCACCGAGGTTTATCAGGAAGGTTTGTACCACGTAGCCCTGTGTCTTCTGCGAATCGTCGAGCATGTCGGCCACCAGCGCCCGGAAGGGCTGCATCGTGACGTTGAACGACAAATCCATGAACAGCAGGATGAAAGCCCCCATGGCGAGCGGGGCGAAGGCGAGCAGTTTGGGGCAGTTGGGCATGAGCACCAGCGCCAGCGCCGAGATCAGCGACCCGCCCAGGATGTAGGGGATGCGGCGGCCCCAGCGCGTCCAGGTGCCGTCGGAAAAAAGCCCCACGATGGGCTGGACGATCATGCCGGCCAGCGGTGCCGCCAGCCAGAAGTAGCTCAGGTGGCTGACATCTGCCCCCAGCGATTCGAAGATGCTCGACGTGTTGGAATTCTGGAGCGAATATCCGATCTGCACGCCGAGGAAGCCGAAGCTGAGGTTCCAAATCTGCCAAAATGAGAGTTTAGGCTTGGTCATTTCGGTTTTTCGGTTGGTTTTCAGGTTATACAAATTTTAATAAAAAAATCCGGACGGCGAACCGCAGGGCGACGAACGGAAGGTTCAGCCGGATGAACGGGCGGATTTTTGCGACGAACGGTAGCCCGCGGGGGACGATTTGGAATTTCCGCGGAAAAACACTACCTTTATTCATAATAAACAAAACCCGTATATACTTTAATACAGCCTCAGTCAGCCTATATGCGATCGCTCAAAGTGTCCGGAATCATTCACCTGTTCGCCGTGCTCCATGCCGTGGTCGCCCTTTCGTGCCATCTGGCGGGGATCAACGACGAGTTGGTGCTGACGCTGCTGACGATCGTGCTGATCGTGCTGATCTGCCTCAAACGGGGCCTGAACGTGGAGTTCACCGCTGCCAGCGTGATCGTCGTCAACGTGATCGGCTACCTGCTGGGTACGGGCGGTGCGCAGCTGATCGAGCTGTTATTGCACGCCCCGCCCGTGGTGCATGCCGTCTCGACCTTCATCACCACCGAGATCCTGGGCTGGAGCATCGTGTGGTTCACCAAGTTGTTCCGCCGCGGCGACGACACGGCGAGCCGCTCCTCGGCCTGGACGCCCCGCATCGGGTTGCTGCTGCTGGCCGTGGGGGTGATTTTCGTGCTGAGGCTGGCCTATGTCGAGCTTTTCGCCTCGCCCTCCTTTTCCACAGACCGCCTCTACCACATGGCCGACTTGCTGGCTTCCAATTCCGCGGCACTGATTATCCTGCTGTGCGTCAATATCATCTATGTCCGGCATACGCGCAGGCGTGAAACCCGGCACGGCCTGATCGCCGAAATCGCGGCCTTCCTCCTGTTCGTGCTGCTCACGTCGGCCTGCGTGGCGCTCATTACGGGGCTGCACCTGCCGTTCGCCTTCGACCGCTCGTTCACCGCACGGGAGTTCCTGCAACTGTGGATCGTCACCCTGCTGGTCGAGGTGACCCTCTATTCGGTCGTATTTATGGTCGATTACGCCCTGGTCGCACGTGCCGTGTTGCGTGCCGAGCGCGGCAAGGCGCACCAGGCGCAGTTCCGTTACATGAAACTCAAACAGCAGGTCAACCCCCATTTCCTGTTCAACTCGCTCAATATCCTCGACTGCCTGGTCTGCGAGCAGCGCACGGAGCAGGCCAGCGCCTACATCCATAAACTGGCGGGCATCTACCGTTACATGCTCCAGAACGAGGAGGAGACACTCGTGCGCCTGCGCGAGGAGATGGCCTTCGTGGGGATGTACGTCGACCTGTTGCAGGTGCGTTTCCCCGAAGGGTTCCGCGTGGAGACCGACATTTCGGACGAGGCCATGAACCGCCATGTCCTGCCCTGCTCGGTGCAGTTGCTGATCGAAAACGCCATCAAGCATAACTCGGTGGGGGCCGACCGGCCGCTGGTGATCCGCATCGTCGCCGTGGCCGAGGCCGTAACGGTGTCGAACAACCTTCAGCTGAAGGTATCGGGCAACCCCTCGACCCGTGTGGGGCTGAACTACATCCGCCAGCAGTACCTCGACCTGTCGGGCATCCCGATCGGGATACGCCGTACCGATACCGAATATTGTGTCACCTTACCGTTGCTGTAATATGAACGTACTGATCGTAGAAGACGAAATGATGGCCCAGGCAAACCTGGCGCGAGCGCTGACCCAGCATTTTCCCGACGTACGGATCGTCGGGACGACCGGCTCGGTCAGGGAAACGGTGCTCTGGCTGCGCACGCCGGGGAACAGTGCCGATGTGATTTTCATGGACGTGGAACTCTCCGACGGGGATTGCTTCGAGATATTCCGCCAAGCGGACGTAACGGCGCGGGTCATCATGACCACCGCATATGACAATTACGCCGTGCGGGCGTTCGAGGTCAACAGCATCGACTACCTGCTCAAACCGATCGACCTCGCGGCGCTGCGGCGTGCCGTGGAACGTTGCCGTGTGCGGAGCGGGGGCATCGACCCCGACGTATTGCTGAACGCAATCCGCAGCCCGCGCGAATACAAACAGCGCTATGTCGTGCGTTTCAACGACCGGATCGTCCCGGTGCAGACCACCGACATCGCCTATTTCTACTCGGAAGAGAAAAACACCTACCTTGTCACGAACGACAACAACCGCTACATCATGGATCAGTCGCTCGACGTCCTTTCGGACGAACTGGATCCCGGGCGGTTTTTCCGCATATCGCGCAGCTGCATCATCGCCATGCCGGCGATCGTCAGCATCGTGAAATACCTGGGCAACCGGCTGAAGATCACGGCACGCCCGCGTCCGGAGTTCGAGATGGTGGTGAGCCGGTCGCGGGTCGACGACTTCCTGAAGTGGCTGGAGGGGAATGGCTGAGCCTTGGTCGCGGCGGGCAGGTCTTCGGCCCCCCCCCTCCGTTTCCGGGTTTTGTCCTCCGGCCTTCCGGGGTACCGTTCCTGCGGCGGGCGGGGGCTCCGGTTCCGGCGGGCGTAGGGTTCCGGCGGGAGAGGGGAGTTCCGCAGAGGAGTTCCTCTGGAATTTTCCGCAGAGGACTGAAAGTTCACTTTGAAGGATCATGCTGCGGGCGTTCCTCCGGAGGCGTCCTTCGAGGGCTTCGGTTGAGAGATCCCAGGAAGGGATTCCCGTGGAAGGTTTCCGCAGGGGCACCCGGGAGGATGGCGCGGCGGCATGATAAAAGGGGCGCTCCGGAAATTCCGGGGCGCCCCTTATTTTTGCGGCCGGGGTCGGCGCTGCCGCAGTCTGCCCGTCAGCGGCGCCCGCTGCAGGCGATCATGTCGTGCAGCGACTCGTTGAAAGTCTCCTTGTGCAGCAGTTCCTCGAGCGGGAGGTGCATCCGGTAACGCCAGTAGTATCGGGCGACGGCCGGGACGTTGATGCGTTCCTTGGCCGGGTCGGGGTAGCGCAGTTCCCCGTCGGTCGAGAACCAGTCCTGCAACGGCAGGATGGTGAGCATCGCCGGGGAATTGAGGTGCATGTCGAGGATGCGCCGGCATATCCACGGCTCGCAGAAATAGGGAACGTCGCCCCCGATGCCGAGTGCTTCGTGGTAGAAGCGCGCCGTGAGTTCGCGGTCTTCCTCCCACCATGCCCGCAGCGGGTTCATGTCGTGCGTCGAAGTGGTGCAGACCGAGAAATAGGGGTAGTGCGCCGGGTCGGCGAAGAGTTCCCCCGGCGTCTTGGGCATGCGCTGGATTTCGAGCGAGAGGATTTGCAGTTCGTGCATCGTCTCGGGGACGCTGTCGGGAATCATGCCCAGGTCTTCGCCGCAGGTCAGCATCTCGGTCGCCGAGAGGAGCACCGGGAGCTTGCGCAGGGCGGATTCCTGCCAGAAACGGTTGTGCCGGTGGTAGAAGAAGTCGGTATAGAGCCGGTCGAAGGCTGCACGGCGCTCCCCGTCGAGCCGGCGGTAGGCGTGCGTCGAGTGGGGGGCGATGCGGGGGTGGAAATAGCCCTTGCGGCGCGGGTCTTCGATGAAGAGCACGTCGTCGAGCAATGCCATGAGCCCTTCCCGCAGCCGGGTCTGGCGTTCGTCGTCGCCCGGGAAGCGGGCTGCGACCTTGCGCTGGGTGGCATAGGCGGGCAGTAACCGCCCCTCCTTCATGCAGGTGGCGCGGACTTCGCCGGCCAAGTCGCCGAACAGTTCCCCGAGCATGTGTCCGTCGGGCGCCGGGGTGGTGTAGCGTCCGTCCTGCGTGTCGAAGCCCATGCCGCGCAGTTCATCTGCGGAATAGGGCAGGGCGGGATTGAAATAGCCCAGCAACCCGTGTACGGCATGCGTGGGAATCTCCCAGATGCGGAAGAACCCGAGGATGTGGTCGATGCGGAAGGCGTCGAAGTATTCGGCCATCTTGGCCATGCGTGCCCGCCACCAGGCGTAGCCGTCGCGTGCCATGCGTTCCCAGTTGTAAGTCGGGAATCCCCAGTTCTGCCCGACGGCCGAGAATGCGTCGGGCGGAGCCCCGGCCTGCGAGTCCATGTGGAACAGGTGCGGGTAGAGCCATGCGTCGACGCTCGTGCGGCTGATGCCGATGGGCAGGTCGCCCTTGAGGACGATGCCGTGGTCGCGGGCGTAGGCGCAGACCTCGGACAACTGCGTATGCAGGTGGTATTGGACATAGCAGTGGAATGCGATGTCGCGGCTGTGGCTGCGGCAGTAGGCGTCGACGGCTTTGCGGTCATAGCGGGCGAAGCCGCCCCAGCGGGTAAAGTCGGGCGTGCCCGTTTCGTCGCGCAGCGTGCAGAAGGCGGCATAGGGGATGAGCCAGTGTCTGTTGGCGGCGATGAAGTCCTTGTAGTCGCGGCGTGCTGCAGTGCGGGTTCCGTGGCGTTCGAACGCCCGGCGGAGCAGCCGCAGTTTGTGTCGGTTAACCCGTTCGTAGTCTATTTCGGGGAGGGCGTTCAGTTCGTTGCGCAGGGTGCGGTACTCGTCGTCCTCCACGACGCCCGCGGCCGGCAGCCGGATGAACTGCGGGTGCAGGGCGAAGGTCGAATTGGCGTTGTAGGGGTAGGAGTCTTCCCATGTGCCGGTCATGGTGGTATCGTTGATCGGCAGTACCTGGATGACGCGCTGCCCGGTGGCGGCCGCCCAGTCGATGAGCCGTTTCAGGTCGTAGAACTCGCCGACGCCGAAATCCTCTTCCGTACGGAGCGAGAAGACCGGGATCGCCGTCCCGGCGCCCCGCCACCTGCGCTCGGGGAACCGCGGGTACGCCGCGGCGTCGAGGGCGTGTTCGCCGGCGCCGGGCAGCTCGCCCCAGGTGCGGTTGGCACCCTCCTCCCACAGGATGGGGGTGAGGGTCTTGCGGTCGGCGATCAGGAATTTGTATTCGAACCGGTGTGCGGTATGCAGCGTGAGTTCCCATTCCGGGAAGCGGCTGTCGTCCATCGGGACGATCCGTTTCCAGTCGCCCAGTTCACGGCCGCTGCCGGCGACGGCGAGCGTTTCGTCCGGCCGCAGGGTGGGCAGCACGACGCGCAGCGTGATGTTGCCGGCCGTTTTCTTCGGATTGCCGGTTTTCCCGCGGCCGAAGATGCCCCGGGTGAATGCCGAGGAGTAGAACGGCGTGTCGGAGGGCATCTCCTGCCAGCGGTCGCGGATGCGCAGCGTGCGCACCCCCTCCCGGGACGGGAGCCGCAGCGTGTGCGGCCGCCATTCGCTGCGGATGCATGTGCCGTCGCGTTCGATTTCATAGCGGTATTCGGTATCATCCCTCTGGGTATAGCGGTCGATGGCGCCTGTCCAGATGCCTCCGTCGGCGTATTGCAGCGCAATGCGCCGTTTGCCGATCCGCATGACGAGCTGTTCGCCCCAGCGGGTACGGTATTCGATGCTGATCAGGAGTTTCATGGTTCGGTATGTCGTTTGGTTCGGAATCGGTTTATACAAAATTAAAAAAATAATCCGGTTTTGTCTTTCCGGCAGGGAAAATTCAGAGACCCCGGATGAATTCCGTAACGACGGCCACGAGGTCGGGGTCGATCGGCAGCGTGCTGTCGCCGTAGGCTCCCATCTGGTCGATGCGCGTGCGTCCCGTGCATTTTTTGAGCGGGTGGGTCATCCCTGCGATGATTGCCTTCCGGGCCCGGGGCTGTGCCTTCGCCAGCGCCTCGGCATTGCCGGGCGGCACCTGCAGGTCGTTGTCCCCGCCCACGACGAGGATCGGAACCCGCACCTTGCGGATCTCCTCGCGCGGGTCGTAGCGCAGGCTGGAGATCCAGAACGTCTGTACCGAAGGGTGGAACAGCGCTTCGAGCTGCGGCGGGCAGGATTCGACCCGTTCGCCCCGTTTCAGGGAGGCGGTGATCGCGTTGGCCTGCAAGAGCAGATCCATGTTGTCGGGCAGGAGTTGTGAGGCCAATTGCAGCTGGAGTATCTCGTCGAGCGGGTAGCCGGCGCCGGCCACCGAGATGACGGCAGCGACCTTCGGGGTCTGTTGCGCCGCGCAGAAGGCGATCAGCGCCCCTTCGCTGTGGCCGATCAGTATGACACGGCGGAAGCCCTCGCCGGCAAGGTAGTCGGCCCATGCCGCGGCGTCGCCGATGAAATCCCCCAGTACGGCGTCGGCCATTTTTTCCGGCTCCGTGAACCGGCTCGCACCGATGCTGCGTTTGTCGTAGCGCAGCGAGGCGATGCCTGCCTTTTCGAGCGCCTGCGCCAGGTAGAGATAGCTGTTTACATTGCCGTTGCGCGGAGTGGGCCCCGAACCGGCGATGATGACGGCCACGGTTTCCGTACCTGCATCGGGGGTGAGCAGCGTGCCGTAAAGCGTTCCGAAATCGCGTTCGAGCGAGACGTTCCTTTCGCCGGCGGCGGTATGCGCGAAGACCAGCAGGAGGATGGCTGTCAGCAGGTGTTTCATGGCTTATGGGTTTCAGGTTGTTCTCGGTCGGTGTTTTTTTGCCTGTGCGGCGTGTCGTTCCGGTCTGTTTGCCGGCGTTTTGTTCCTGCGTATCGTGCCTGTGCCGGGTCGGTGCCGGGCCTGTGTCCGGCGGGTCGTGGCGGCGGGGTTACAGCTCCCCGACCGCCTTTTCCAGTCCGATGCCGCGCGAACCCTTGATAAGCACCAGCGCGTTGTCTACGGGGTGTGCGCGGAGCGCTGCGATGAGGTGTTCCCGGTCGGCGAAGAGCGTGATCCGGGCGGGTTGCGGTTCCATGCCGGCATGGGCCCTGGCGAATTCCGTGCCGACGAGCATCACTTCTGTCTGCGGAGCCTGCGCTGCGAGGCGGATGACAGCGGCGTGTTCCTGCTCGGACCAGGCGCCCAGTTCGAGCATATCGCCCAGGATCAGCAGGCGGCGGGTACGCGCGCCGGGCGGCTCGGCGAGGAAATTCGCGACCGATGCCCGCATACTCGAGGGGTTGGCGTTGTAACAGTCCATGATGAGGGTGTTGCGCCCCGTCTCGGTGCGCTGCGAGCGGTTGTTGTCGGGGACATAGCTGCCGACAGCATGGCGGATACGCTCGTCGGCGACGTCGAAATAACGTCCGACGGCCACGGCTGCGGCGATATTGAACCGGTTGTAATGCCCTTCGAGGTGGTTTTCGAGGCCCTCGGCCAGCGTGACGCTGTAATATTCCACGGCCAGCCCGTCGCGTTCGGCGGCCATGTTCGTCAGTGTCTCGTCCTCGCGGGGTACGAAGGCGCGGCCGCCGTTCGCGGCCAGGTAGTCGAACAGTTCGCCCTTGCCGCGGCGCACCCCCTCCGGACCGCCGAAGCCTGCGAGGTGTGCACGGCCGATGTTGGTCAGGATGCCGTAGTTGGGCTCGGCGATCGAGGCCAGCAGGGCGATTTCGCCGCAGGCGCTGGCTCCCATCTCGACCACGCCGAACCGTGTGTCGCGGGTCATGGCGAGCAGTGTGAGCGGCACGCCGATGTGGTTGTTGAGGTTACCGCGCGTGGCGTAGACCTCGAAGCGTTCGGCCAGCACGCGGCTCACCAGCTCCTTGGTCGTGGTCTTGCCATTGCTGCCCGATATGGCGAGTATCGGGATCGCCAGCCGGCGGCGGTGTTCGCGTGCCAGCTCCTGCAATGCCCCGAGCGTGTCGCCGACCAGCACCATACGGTCGTCGGTGACGGCTGCCGGGTCGTCCACGACGGCATAGGCCGCGCCTTTTTCCAGCGCCTCCGCCGCGAAGCGGTTGCCGTCGAACGTCGCGCCGCGCAGGGCGAAGAAGATGGAATCAGCCCCGATGTCGCGCGTGTCGGTGGAGATGTGCGGGTGTTCCCGGAAAATATCGTATAGTTCGGACATGTCAGTTCGCGTGTATGGGGGGTCCCGAGGGCATGGGGTAGGGCCCCGGCTCTGCGGGTTGCCCGAAGCGGGGGTTGCCCGCGGCGTCGAAGTCGAAGCGTTGCAGGCGCACGTCGCGCCCCCAGTTGTGTACCGTATCTTTTTTTGAGTGGTAATAGATCCAGTGTTCGCGCCCGTCGGGCGAGGTGGTGAAACTGGCGTGGCCGACGCCGTGTATGCGGTCGTTGCCGGTGAAGACGGGGCCGCTCTTGATCCATGATGCGGGATCCAGCGGGTCGCTGTCGGGGGTACGCAGGCGCAGTTGCCCGAGCTTGTAGTGGCGCGACCACGAGCCGCGCGTGGAGTAGACGATGAACAGGTCGTCGCCGTGCCGCAATGCCGACGGGCCTTCCTGCAGGGAGATGTGGTCGCCCTGTTCCCACGGCTGGTCGGGCCGCGACAGCAGGATGCGCGGCCCGATCCGTGTGGGCGATTCCATGCGGGCGATGTAGAGCAGCTGGTCGGTGGCGTCGGTGTCGCGCTGGCGCTCCCAGCCGGACCATACGGCATAGAGTTCTCCCCGGTGTTCGAAGATCGTCATGTCGATGGCCCAGATGTTGTCCGTCTTGCCGTCGGGGTCGTCGCCCGTATAGAGCATGCCGCGGTCGCGGTAGTCGCCCAGCGGCGTGTCGCATTCCAGCACGCCGGTGCGCTGTCCCGTGAAGGGACTGCCGGGGACGGGTGCCGCGGCGTAGTAGATGTACCATTTGCCGCGGAGGCGGTGTAGCTCGGGCGCCCAGATGTTGAAACTGTTCCACGCCCCGCTGTCGGCAGGCTGCCAGACGACGCGCTCGCGTTCGAAACGCGTCATGTCGTCCGATTCGGTCACGGCGATGCCGCGTCCCGATTTGAAGCAGGTGTAATAGCGTCCGTCGTATTTGGTGATCCACGGGTCGGCGCCGTCGCGCAGCGGGTTGGTGAAGGTGGCCTGCGGCGCGGAGCACGAAAGCATCCCCGCCACTAAAAAACAGCCCGCAGCGAATCGTCGCAGCAAGGCTGTGGTATGGAACGGCATGCGTTTCATAGGTGTCAGATGTGTTTGTCTCCGTTGTGGAACTTTACTTCGTCGATGAATTTCTTGATGTTCTGTTCTTCGGCGCGGGGGCATATCATCAATACGTCGTCGGTGTCCACGACGATGTATTCCTTCAGGCCGCTGATGACCGCCACCTTGCCCCTGGGCAGTGAGACGATGCTGCTGCGCGTGTCGTAGAGGTAGCACCCCTCTTCGGGGACGGCGTTGGCGTAGCGGTCTTTGCGGGCGTGCTGGTAGACCGAGCCCCACGTGCCGACGTCGCTCCAGCCGAAATCGCCGCAACGGACGTAGACGTTGTCGGCTTTCTCCATGATGCCGTAGTCGATCGAGATGGCGCGGCACTCCGAGAAGACCATTTCGACGATGGCCTTTTCCGAGTCGGTGCCCAGTGCCCGCATCATGCCGCTGAACATGGCATGGTGCTCGGGCAGGTATTTGCGGAAGGCTTCGACGATGGCCTGCACCTTCCAGATGAAGATCCCCGAATTCCAGTAGAACTCGCCGGTCTGGAGGAAGGTCTGCGCCAGTTCGAGGTCGGGTTTTTCGGTGAAGCACTTGACCTTGCTGATGGCGTGGTCGTCCGAGACCTGAATGTAGCCGTAGCCCGTGTCGGGGCGCGTGGGTTTGATGCCCACGGTCAGCAGGGCGTCGTGCCGGTCGGCGAACTCGAGGCATTCGCCGATGATCGTGCGGAAATCGTCCTCGTTGAGGATCAGGTGATCCGACGGCGTGACGATCATCTCGGCATCGGGGTTCTCCCTGAGCAGCGTATAGGCCGCATAGGCGATGCAGGGGGCCGTATTGCGGCCGATCGGCTCGCAGAGCACCTGTTTCTCCCCGATTTCGGGGATATGCTGCAACACCAGATCCTTGTATTTGTGGTTCGTCACGACGAGGAAATTCCCGGCGGGGACGATTTTTGCGAAGCGCTCGTAGGTATGGCGGATAAACGATTTTCCGGTTCCCAGGATGTCGAGGAACTGTTTTGGCATCGACTGCCGGCTCTTGGGCCAGAAACGCGATCCGATGCCGCCGGCCATGATGACACAATATTTATTGCTTGCCATAAGTTATAATATGGAATTAAGTGAGACAAAGATAAAAATATTTTGTAACTTTGCCGCCTATTGCAGGAATAATATTTTTGTACCCCCGATGAAGATAAAACTGTTCACCATACCCAACCTGCTGACCCTTTCGAGCCTGCTTTGCGGCTCGTTCGCAGTGGTTTCAGCATTGGTTTACGGCGATCTGGCGCTGGCTTTCTGGCTCACGATCGCCGCCGGTGTTTTCGACTATTCCGACGGTTTCGTGGCCCGGCTGCTCAAATGCCCTTCCGCCATCGGCGTACAACTGGACTCGTTGTCCGACATGGTCTCGTTCGGCTTCGCCCCGTCGGCCGTGCTTTTCGTACTGTGGAACAATTCCCTGTCTGCGGATGCCGAAGCGTGGCTGCGTTACGGCGGCAGCGCCTTCTGTTTCCTCGTGGCGGCCTTTTCGGCGCTGCGGCTGGCGAAATTCAATATCGACGAGACGCAGCATACCGAGTTCTGCGGCCTTCCGACCCCTGCCAATGCGCTGTTTTTCGTTGCGCTGGGCTGGATGGACGCCAAGACGGGTTTCAACCAAGGGGGCTGGGTGCTGTTGATGGTGCCGGCCATGTCGTGGTTGCTTATTTCGCCTGTTCGGATGTTCGCCTTCAAGTTTCAGAGTTTTGCTTTTAAAGGCAACGAGATCCGTTATATCTTTATTGCCCTGGCTGTTGTTCTGTTGGTCGCCTTGGGTATCCCGGCTGTCCCCATTGTCATTCTGCTCTACATCGCCATATCGGCCGTGGGGTGGGGTCTGTCGCTAAAGAAGCCTGGCTCAGCGGCTTGCCCTGAGAAATAGTTGTATATTTAAAATTTTTTAATTATATTTGCCCCGGATTTACGTTCCATGTCGAGGTTGACGAATAGAATATTGCTGGCAGCTTTGCTCGGTCTGTTCCTTACAGCGCCCGGCATCGTACGTTCGCAGGGTTTCAACGCCAGGACGCTGCAGCGTGCCCAGCAGCGCGGGGAGACGGGGAACCTTTACGGTACGAACCCTTACGAGCAGACCGGCGAGGAGGGGGAGGAGGGCCAGGACGGCCAGCCGCAGGATACGACCAAGAAGGAACGCCGGATCCGCAAGCCGCTCGAATCGTATTTTTTCAGCGATTCGATCCGCGCCCTGAACAATTTTCGCTGGAGCGTCAAGCGCGACTACAACCGCGTGGAGATAAGCCCGCTCGACACGCCGCTCACCCACTGGCGCATCGACTACCCCTTCTTCCGCGAGGAGGTGGGCGACATCGCACAGGGCGCCCTCGGGCAGACATCGCTGCCGATGAACTATTTCCGGCGGCCGCAGTTCTTTGATTTCAGTTTTGCGAGCCCCTACTATGCGTATACGTACGACATGGAGAACGTGCCGTTCTACAATACGAAGAAGCCCATCATCCGCATGACGTACCTCGAGTCGGGGCAGAAGCGTTTCCGGGAGGAGAACTTCAATATCATGCACGCGCAGAATATTTCGCCCACGACGGGGTTCAACGTCGATTACAAGGCGCGGGGAACGCGCGGGCAGTATATCTGGTCACGGACGAAGAACCACAACCTGTCGGTCGCCTTCAGCCATACGGGCAAGCGCTATTCGGTGCATGCGGCCTATTACAACAACCACATCGAACAGCAGGAGAACGGCGGCGTGGTCGGGACGTGGGCCATCGCCGATACGACGTTCCAGATGCCTTCGGGCGTGCCCATGAAGCTGTCGGATGCCGAGGCGCAGAACACCTACCGCAACAATGCCTTCTTCATCACGCAGTCCTATGCCCTGCCGTTGCAGCGCGTGACGGAGAACGACTTTTCGCTCGCCGACCTGTCGGCGGTCTATATCGGCCATTCGTTCCAGTACAGTTCGTGGAGCAAGGTCTATTCGGACAAATATGCGCGGTATATCGACGAAAGGGCGCACCGGGACGAACAGGGCAATTTCGTGGCCGATACGCTGGACTACTACCAGAACTGGTATATCAACCCCGACCAGACGCGCGACTCGATTTACGAGCGGGTGATTTCGAACCGCTTCTTCGTGCAGGCGCAGCCCTGGGATCGTAACGGCGTGGTAGGCACGATTGATGCAGGCATCGGTATCGACATGCATACCTACTCGCAATTCGAAATGAGGGATTACCAGACGGGCAAGTATACGAAGGTCAACAAGACCAGCTATTTCGCATACGGTTCCGTCGGAGGCAAGATAAAGAAATATGTCGACTGGGATGCGAACCTCAAGTTCTACCCGTCGGGATACAGAGGCGGAGACCTCACCATCGGCGCCCACCTGGCGCTGACGGGGTACCTCCGCGGACACCCCCTGATTCTCGAAGGCCGGTTCACGATGGATCGGCGTTCGCCCAACTACTGGCAGGAGAATCTGTTCTCGAACCACTACGTGTGGTCCACTCCTTTGAATAAGGAGAATGAAACTCGGTTCGAGGTGAAGTTTTCAGTCCCCGATTATGCGTTTGAAGCGGGGGCATGGCAAGGTGTGGTCGGCAACAAGATCTTTTACGACAAGGAGAGCCAGATCGCCCAAAGCAGTGACAACGTAAGCCTCACGAGTGTGTACGCTCGCAAAGATTTCCGCTTAGGCGGACTTCATTTGGACAACAGGGTATTGTTGCAGTGGAGTACGAATCAAGAAGTTGCACCCGTTCCGCTTTTGAGCGCGTTCCTTTCGTATTATTACGAGTTCTGGGTCGTGCGCAACGTATTACGCCTTCAGATCGGTTTGGACGGACGCTATAACACGCGTTATTATGCGCCCAGTTACAACCCCGCGCTGTCGGCCTATTACAACCAACGGGACGTCGAAGTAGGCAATTACCCCTACATGGACGCCTTCGTAATGGGAAAGTGGAAGAGAATGCGGATATTTCTCAAATATCAGCATGTGAACAAGGGACTGTTCGGAAACGGAGAGTATTTCTCCGCGGCGGGTTACCCGCTCAATCCGGGCATGTTTAAAATCGGTATCTCATGGGGTTTCTATGATTAGCGTATTGTTCTGCGCGGTATGAACTGCCCGCAAAACAACATTTTATGTTAAAAAAGACAGTTTTAACTTTTGCGTTCTTAACAATCCTGACAACTTTTTACGGCTTTAACGCCCAGTTCAGCGCACCCGTGACGGACGACATGCTGCTGAACGATGATGCGGCCGATTTCGGCTCTTCGCTGCTCAGTGACGGCGAATATGTGATCTCGGCCTATGACAATGTCATTCGCAACATCAGCGAAAAAGAGGGCCACGACTGGCGCCTGATGAGCGCCATCGCCTACCATGAATCGCGGTTCACGCCCGACATCACCTCGCGCAGCGGGGCTCGCGGGCTGATGCAGATCATGCCCTCGGTGGCACGCCAGTTCGACGTCCCGACCGAGGAGGTCGCCAATCCCGAGACCAACATATGGTTGGCCAACAAGCTGATGTCGAAGATTATGAACACGCTCCGTTTCCCCGAGGGGACTCCCGAGAAGGATCGGATGAGCATTATCCTGGCCTCGTACAACAGCGGGATAGGCCATGTGAACGATGCGAGGCGCCTGGCACGGCTCAACGGCGAGGATCCCAATTCGTGGGAGGTCGTGGCCCGCTACCTGCAACTCAAGGCGCAGCCCGAGTATTATGAGAACGAAGCGGTCAAGTGCGGACGTTTCACCGGCAGCCGGCAGACGCTGGCCTACGTGAACGACGTGATAGGACGCTATGACAAATACTGCCGGATTGCACGGAGATAATTTCCGGCAGGGATTGAAAAGTCTGAATCTACAGCAAAAAGGCTGAACATACTGGGCCGCCGCTTGAAAAACAGCCAAAGGGCAATATAATGCAAATATCACGTTAATAGATATTTAGCATTTTGCATCCAGAGGTTTAAATGCGGTAATCCCGCATCGAAAGGCAAAGTTCGGAAAGAGTTGCGTTACCAAATCGTTACCGCGACTTTTTCCGGACTTGTTTTATTAATCGTTTATTTTTCAGTATGTTGCGTTAAATTATCCGGCACTAAATAACTCTAATTCACGTATTACGAACAAGCAATTTTAGAGTTATGGCAAGAAGCACATTCAAAGTCCTTTTCTATCTGAAAAGGCAAAACGAGAAAAATGGCAAAGTCCCAATTATGGGACGTATCACCATCAATGGGACAATCTCGCAATTCAGTTGCAAATTGTCTGTTTCCCCGAAATTATGGGATACGAAAGCCAATAAAGCTGCCGGGAAAAGCATTGCGGCGCAACGTATCAACGAAAAGCTGGAAAACATCAAGACGAACATCGGCAAACAGTATCAGCATATCTGTGACCGGGATTCGTATATCACTGCGGAAAAAGTGAAGAACGCATGGCAAGGTTTCGGGGATGAATATCGTCTGCTGATGCAAACTTTCGATGAGTATTTACAGGATTTCCGGCAGAAACGTGTCGGTAAAGACCGCGCAGCCTCTACACTTGAAGCTTATACAAGACAGCGTAAGCGTCTTGCAAGTTTTCTTCAATACGAATACGGAGTAACGGATATTCCGTTCAAAGAGTTGAAACGTGACTTTATCGAAAAGTACGTAATATACCTTTCGACGGTACGGGGTATGTTGCCCGGCACGATTCCCAATGCCGTTAAGAAACTTCGGCTGATGACTTATACCGCCTTTAAGAACGGCTGGATTCCGATTGACCCGTTCCGCGGATTCCGGGTCATCCCGCAATATCGTGACCGGCGCTTTTTATCGGAAAAGGAGTTGCAAGCCGTTATAAATGCCAGTTTGCCTAATTGTAAAACAAGGGTTGTACGGGATATATTCGTATTCTGTGCGTTCACGGGTTTGAGTTATGCCGATGTGAAGAAACTGACGACGGCGGATATTTATACGGATGACAACAATGAAAGTTGGATTATCGACCACCGGGCCAAGACGGGCACACAATTCCGGGTGAAGTTACTGCCTATCGCTAACGCTCTTATAACCCGATATAGTTGCTTGAGCCTTCCCGGCAGTATCATTTTCCCGGTCAAAGACCGTGATTCGATGAATATGTCGTTACGGCATGTCGCCCGGCACGCCGGATTATCGTTTAACCCCACCATACATTGCGCTCGCCATACGTTCGCCACGACGGTTACGCTGACACAGGGCGTACCGTTGGAGACCGTATCGAAAATGTTGGGGCACAAACATATTACCACGACCCAGATATATGCCAAAATCACCAATGATAAGATAGGCCGGGATATGGATGCGCTGGCGGAAAGGATCGGTGATAGATTCAAGATGGCCCGGTAGGGCGATGCTCGTATAACGAAAGGCGGGGCGCACGGGATTTGGAGGATCCCTAACACGCCCCGCCTTTTTGGTGCATATTTTTAACCTATTTTTTAGTGCGCATTATTTTTAATACATTTGTAGACAATAATGTAGTTATTATGACTTTCTGGGAAATTCTTGATTCTAATTTGTTTCAAACGGTTGCTGTCTTAGTTGGGGCAGGAGTTGCTTGGAGTGTATATCTGTTTGGCAAGAGACGTATGGTGAAAAACATCGCTCGCATATTAGTTTTACAAATTAGAAACATAGAAGAAGCTATTTCATATCTAAAAAGCGAATGCATTTCGACAAATCAGATAATTAACGAAACTCAAATGCATTATTCAAAAATTGTTTATGATGATAATCAATGGATGAAGAATCGCTATTTGATCGTAAAGGAGCTGAAACAGAATGAGTTTGAAACTATCGATCATTTCTATTCCATAGCAACTGAAATAAAAGAGCAACAACTATATATTAGGAATAAAATAATTCAATTATTAGAATACAAGGGAATGCATTATTATAATGCAATCTATACACAAATATCAGATATAGCAATAAAAGAAACCGGGGATATTGCAGCAGATAAAGAATTACATGAAATTGCAAAAACACGCATCATAGCCATCCGTAATATCTATAATAATCCAGCATTTACCATCCCTACATTTATACCTTTGGAATTTGGGTTAGGGCTTTCAAAAACTTTGAGCCGATACAAATGCGTAACAGATGGAGTTGCCTACAAAAGACTTCTGAAAATATCTAATAGGTGGTTTTAATAAAAAAGAGCAGAAATTCCTGCTCCTTTTTAAATTAGAAATGGTTTTTGATCGGTTTGTAATTTTCCATCAACATTTCCCGGATGCCCGTTTCCGGATAAAGAATATTACGATCACTGATCATAGTAAACGGTATTTGCCGTCTGTCGCGCAGTGTTTGAAGCGTCCGGGATGAAATATGTAGCAAGTCGCAAACTTCTTCGCTCGACAAGTAGTGTTCCGAACCGATCGCGGGCCAGTAATTTTTGTCCGCCAGTTGCAAGGTTTCGACGGATCGGTCGATAGAAGCGAAAAAGGCTTTGACCTCTTCGCTTTCCAGTGTTAAATAATCAGATACCATATTATATCTCCTTTTTAGCTGTTCGTGCCTGTAAAAACTCGGTCACGTCTTTTTCGCGGTAATAGTACTTACCACCGACCGTGGAACAGCCCAATAGTCCCTTGTCCCGGTAGCTTTGCAGGGTGCGTTTGGTAATTCGTAATGCCTGGCATACCTCTTGTCCGTCCAGTCAGGGGTCGGGAGAGCCGGAATAAAACCGTTTCCGAAGTTGCCGCGACTCCATGTCTAAAGTTTTCAGCCGTTCCGTAAGCGCTCTTCATACGCGCTCATCAATACATAAAATTCCCATAACATTTTAGGTTTAATAAAACATTAACGAGTGAAATCTGTCTATGTCTGAAATCAACCTCATGCTGATTGATTTCAGCGATTGATTTCAACCTCATGTTGAAATGAACCATATACTGAAATCATTCTTTCGCTGAATGATTTCTAACGCTGAAATCACTCACGGGCCGAAGATAATACCCCTTCGGGACGAATAGGACGTCGGGCCGTTCCAGACCGCTCCAGGCCGTTCACGCAGCTTGTAAAGCCTCGAAATCCGTCGTATCATTGCAGTGCGGGATGTTGCCCGCAGACCTTTGGCATGATGGGGCTACGCAAGTTGTTCTGCGATTGTGTTTTACCGTCGCGGAGACGGTAGCGAGCTGTACCTTTGTCCGACAAACTGGCGTTTGTCCGACAAAGGTGCTCGCCCTGCGGGGCTAAAATGACGCTCCAAAGTCGCGTCGTTTAAATTGTAGATAAATACAATTATTTAATAGAAATGCTTATATTTGATAAACAAAAACTAATACTTCGTTGACATGGCAACTTTAACAGACGAGATTAATGCTAAAAGTAAAGAAATTTTTGCAGAATCGTATTCGATGTCTTTGGGAGAGCTTATCAGTCTATATAAAGATAGAGAACTTGATATTCATCCTGAATTTCAAAGATTTTTCAGGTGGACTAACACTCAAAAAACAAGACTGATTGAATCTTTTTTATTAAATATTCCTGTGCCATCAATTTTTGTATCTCAAAGAGAAGATGGGGTATGGGATGTTGTTGATGGTCTTCAAAGATTATCTACAATTTTTCAATTTGTAGGTATATTCGAAGATCATAATGGCAATTTGCTTCCACCATTAACTCTTGAAGCAACAGATTTATTGCCAAGTCTTGCTAACAAGACTTATGAAGGTGAAACAGGATTTACAGAAACCGAAAAAAGATTTTTAAAGCGAGCAAAAATAGATGTCGTCATTATAAAAAAGGAAAGCGACAAAAGTGGAAAATATGAAATGTTCCAAAGATTAAATACCGGTGGAACATCGTTGTCTGATCAAGAAGTCAGAAACTGTTTAATGGTCATGATTAACGCCCCGGCGTTTGAACGATTTTTACGGATGGCCAACAATTCTAATTTTAAAAATACTATAAACCTGGCTGAAAAATTATTAGACGAGCGGTACGATTTGGAATTACTAACTCGTTTTATCTGTTTGCGTCATGAATCTATAGATAATATCAAATCAATAAGCGATTTAAATACATATTTAAATGCTCGAATAATTGAAATTTTCAATGATGCTGATTTTAACTGGGATGAAGAAGAAAGTGTATTTAATCAATCATTTGGTTTGATTGATAGCGCTATATCTGATAGAGCATTTTGCAAATATTACCGAGATCGCGACAAATTTTCCGGTCAATTTCTCATTTCAGCATATGAAATAGTAGCGATTAGTTTAGGCCGAGTCAATGGGAATGTCCCTCAGGATTTTAATCTAGAAGAAGCTATAAAAGCTGCTTGGAATAGAACCATTGATGAAAATATAATATGGACAGGGCACAATGCCTCTGGACGACTGCCGAAAACTTTAAAATTAGGAGTAGAGATGTATGGCCAAGAGATTTAGAAGCAAAACCGAATTATATGATTTTTTTAATGATGAATTAGCTTGGCGGCGTAAAGAAATAATTGAGATAAAATCAATCTTACAAACATATAAAACACGGGTTGTTGCTAAAGCAACAACATTAATTGCATATTCTCACTGGGAAGGATTTGTTAAATCTACAACATGTGCTTACTGGGAATATTTAAAATTTATGGCTTTCCCAAAATCAGCGCTATCATATAATACGCTCGCATCATTAATTTTACAGAATGGAGGGCATTCTGCATTGAGAGATAAAATATTAGAATTACGTAAGATTATATGCGAAACGGATTACAAAATAAAATTTAACATTGAGCGGTTAGTGGATACGAATTCAAATTTGAATTCAGATGTGTTAGAAACTATAATGTTAAATTTGGGTGAAGACTCATCATTGTTCGCAACAAAACGTTTGTTTATAGATGCTGTATTGTTAAAAAACAGGAATGGACTAGCACATGGCGAACAACGTTATATCGAAAATGAAAAAGCGGATGAAATAGCTTCGAAAGCTATAGAATTAATTGAATTATATAAAAATATATTAGACAATATGGTTACAACAGATAATTATAAAAATGCAACTGCTTAATTATATTGTATAGTCCCTCTTTGAAGATGCCTTATAATCTTGTCTATAAGGCATCTTCAAGTAATAGAGTAGCTAATTTGTCGAATATTTTTCATCCAGAGACTCATTATCTTTTTGCCTGTAAAAATAGAAACGCTCTTTGCAGACCTTTTCCACGATGTTGCGCAGCAGTTCGATTTTCGGAACAAGCGCGTCGATGTCCTCTTTCGTCACCACAAATTCGTCGTTATACCGCGCCTCTACATAGGCCCTTTGCAGGAGTTCGAACAGCCGTTTTTCTTCCGGCGTGTTCCGCGGGAATACCCTTGCCAACTCCAACGTATGCAGTTTGCATTTTTCGAGCAAAAATTCAAGGTCGTGTTCTTTGTAACGATAAAGAATATACACTAACGGTATCGCTTTCAATAGGTATTCCGTGACCTGATGCAAGAAGAAAGACGCATGAGTGAACTTATTTTTGGCTATGTTCGTTTGAGCATCTTCCCAATAATCATTTTCTTTCACCCCGTTCCCGACGTAATAACGGGTGGCTTTGCCTTTAATTTCCGTGTAGTTGAGTTCGCGCGGTGTTTCCAAAGTATATTCACCCGAGTCATACAATATGATACCCTCATTCACAATATCCACGTAGAAACAATGGCCTTCGGAAAGTTCATTGTTCAGCCACTTTATGCTTTCAGTGAGGATTTGCGGACTTGTCTGAAACTCGTTTTTGCCTTGTAAAAATGCTTCACGGATTTGCGAAACAACGGTCGATTCTTTCCCGCCCAACCGACGTTTGGTGACGATCAAAAGATCGTAGTCGCTGATGTAGAATTCGGTGATCCCGAAGTCATGCGTAACGTCGCAGTCCACGAATTTATTTTTGGCATAGCTGCCGAAAAGGATAATCATTGCGACATCCTTTATTTCCTTGCGGGCGAGTGCGACCAATTCGCGCAGATCATTCTGTTTGCGCTTGGGTAAAAAGTCGATAGAGGTCTTCATACCCACAAATTTAGGAAGATTTTTCCAAAAACACACGGTACTATGCGTTATGTTTGATTAATATTCGTATATTTGTTTTATGATTCCTTAAAGCGGTTTGTTGTAGAGGGGCGGCATCAGCCGTCGAAGACAAACTGAAAAAAGCAACTACCATGCAAACTTTAAGGAACTATCAGAAATCGGCATCGCCGATTGACATATTGTAAAGGTTAGGACAACCTTTATACCAGAGGAAAACTGCTACCTGTTGATTACAACAGAATTTTATCGGTATAAAATTTGTCTGAAACCTGTGTTATGCCCCTACTTAGGTAGGGGCGGGCACGGGCGTAAGGGCAACTTACCGATAAGGCTGTAGCAGGCCGACCTCTGGGGTTGCACCTGCGCTCCGTGCTTTTTATGCCGGGTCGGGTGCAAAAGGTTTTTTCCGAAGCACCCGGCATTTGCGTCTGCCGGGGAATCTCAACCCACTAACCCCGACAATATGTCACGGCAAATCAATCATAAGAAGGAGGCGTTTTTGGCGTCCGTCGGCCCTTGGTCGGCGGGAATTGCCGTGCCGTATGCCGGGGTTGTTTCTATAAGGATAGGCGGTGCGGCCCTACGATCTGGTAAGCAATGCGACGATAAACCCCGCCGGCCTATCCTTTCCCGGCATCAAAACCCTAATTTTTTCCAATATTCGTTGTCGAATCCGACCTCAAGAGAGGGTAG